>OBHX01003514.1_pt1 | contig 11093 bp, 10 predicted proteins | sample 1519331 | NCBI WGS metagenome assembly OBHX01 (sample SAMEA2602897, study PRJEB22501) | metagenome
GCACTTTAATGTTGCCATCATTCTCTGCATACCATTTGCAGGTTTCCTCCATCGCAATCCAGTCTGGGTGGCGGCGGTCAAGCACTTAAATCAGCGGCTACACAGCATGCTAAAGCTATGATGCATCCCCGATTCAGGATTAAAATCCCTCTTCCCCCATTAGCCTGCCCGCCCTTACAGCTTCAGCAACGCCTTTCTCTGTCAAATCAACATCCGTCCACCCCGTGAAGCGGTTTTCCTTATTCCATGCACTCTCGCCGTGGCGAAGCAAAACAATCTTTTTCATATAGTCTCCTTTCAGTTTTACCTATAGAACACCCGGCTACCTCCTCTTGTTCATGCAATAGCGGACCACATATACCAAAAGTATCAGAAACGCCACCCACACCATGCTGATGACCGGCAGGTAGCGGTTATACAAATATTCCCCTTCCTTCGGGACACGGTTGAAAGTACAGATTATGCAATTACAGCACGCATCGAGTGCATCATGCGAGAATACCGAAAAAACAATGATAGCCACCCCCGCAAGAAGCATCATCAAAGTCCCCCACACCAGCCACTTACCAGCCACGGAAGGATGGAATTGCGAATGAGTGGAATGTACGAATCTAACCATAAACACTTGTCTATTATTACCGGTACAAATGTCCTTCATTTTTAACAATCCGGCAATACCTACTTTTCATCAAAAAGAGAGTCTGCCATCCCAATTAGTAGGTAGCCGCGACCTCTATAAACCACGCCACAAGCTAACCCGAAATGGGGAGCGGCACAACACTAAAAGCCCTACATGTAGGTATTTCACGTTCTCCGGCAAAGCCTTTACTTTGCAGCAAACAATTTAATCACTTTATTTACAATGAAAAAGACTGGTGTTTTTTATGGTTCCAGTACCGGAACCTGCGAAGAGTTGGCTAACCAGATAGCCGAAAAGTTGGGAGTTTCCTCCACCGACGTACATAGTGTTGACAAGATGACCGCCGATAAAATCAAGGAATATGAAGTGCTGGTTCTAGGTACCTCCACTTGGGGAGACGGCGAACTGCAGGACGACTGGTATGACGGCGTAAAGGTACTGAAGAGCGCCGACCTTTCCATGAAGTTCGTAGCCTTATTCGGTTGCGGCGACTCCGACTCCTACTGCGACACATTCTGCGACGGCATCGGAGTACTCTACGAGGACCTGAAGGATAGCGGGTGTACCTTCTTGGGCAACAAAGTCAGCACGGACGGGTATTCCTTCTCCTCTTCCATCGCCGTGGTAGACGGTGCATTCGTAGGACTTCCCCTCGACGAAGTGAACGAAAGTAACAAAACCGCCGAACGCATTGACGCCTGGACAGCCGAAATAAAAAGCAAGCTCTAGAAAAGAAACAGACCATCCGTTTACTTTAAACGGATGGTCTGCCTGCAATCATGCAGATGATATCTTTTATCTGAACAGATAATGTGTTCCGCCATATCCGCAGGCACATTATCTTTTTTATGCTCTTATACGAACCAGCGAACGTAGCAGAAGTCCTGACGGTGAGGCAGGTCTGCATTCTTCGGGAACATACGGTAAGAAACCTTGAAGCTACCCGCATTTTCCATCTTGTGCTTAGCTTGGAAAGTATAAAGGTTACCTTCTTTCTTCACTACATTGAACGGTTCTACGGAGTAAACATGCTGTTTGCCATCCTGAGCCGTATAAGTAGTCACCAGTTCCAGACCGATGGCATCGTTCAAGCCCTTCTCGTCGATAACGTAAGTAATGGTGTATTCCTTACCGCTCTCGATGGAGCCTTTCACCAGGTCTTCGGTCTTTTCGCAAGACACCACTTCAATGCTGTCCCACTTCTCGGCAACTTCTTCCTTCCAAGCAGCTATTTCCTTAGCCTTGGCACAACCGTCGGCAGCCAGCATCTTGAAACGTTTGGCCTCCTTGATGTAGAACTTGTCGTAATAGTCGTCCAGCTGACGCTTCATTGTATAGTGGGGAGCAATCTGTGCGATGGAGTTCTTGATAGTCTTCACCCAACCTTCAGAATATCCCTTCTTGTTGCGTGCATAGAACAACGGCAGAATTTCTTGCTCAAGAATGCTGTAGATAGTAGCGGCATCGAGCTGGTCCTGATGTTCCTGGTTCTGGTAAGTACGCTTTTCGGTCAATGCCCAACCGGCACCTTCACGATAGCCTTCCAACCACCAGCCGTCGAGTACGGAGAAGTTTACAACACCGTTCATCAACGCCTTTTCGCCGGAAGTACCGGATGCTTCGAGCGGACGTGTCGGAGTGTTCAGCCAGATATCCACACCTGAAACGAGGCGACGTGCCAACTGCATGTCATAATTTTCCAGGAAGATAATCTTGCCCAGGAACTCCGGACGACGGGAAATCTCGATGATTCTCTTAATCAAGCCCTGGCCAGCACCATCGTGCGGGTGAGCCTTACCGGTAAAGAGGAACTGTACCGGATAGTCGGGGTTGTTCACAATCTTGGCCAGACGGTCGAGGTCGGTGAACAGCAAGTGTGCACGCTTGTAGGTAGCGAAACGGCGTCCGAAACCTATCAGCAGAGCGTTCGGATTGATTTTGTCCAGCAGGGAAACGATGCGTGAAGGGTCACCCTGGTTCTTCAACCAAGTTTCACGGTATTGCTTGCGAACATAGTCAATCAGTTTGTTCTTCATCACCATGCGCGTCTTCCAGATTTCTTCGTCGGACACGTTATAGATAGCCTCCCAAATCTTGGGGTTGGACTGGTCGTAGAGGAAGTTCTCATCAAAATGCGCAGCATAGAGATGTTTCCACTCCGTAGCGCTCCAAGTGGGGAAGTGTACACCGTTGGTAACGTAGCCCACATGGCTTTCTTCGGGGAAGTAACCCTTCCAGATGGAAGCGAACATCTCCTGGGAAACCTTTCCGTGCAGCCAGCTCACACCGTTCACCTCCTGAGAAGTGTTGCAAGCGAATACAGACATACAGAAACGTTCACCCTTGTCGCCCGGATTGTTACGTCCGAGGTCCATCAGGTCGTCCCAGCTGATACCCATTCTTGAAGGATAGCCGCCCATGTACTTGCCGAAAAGGCCTTCGTCGAAGTAGTCGTGACCGGCAGGAACCGGAGTATGTACAGTATAGAGAGAAGAAGCACGTACCAGCTCGATAGCCTGGTCGTAAGTCAGACCTTCGGCCACGTAGTCACAGATGCGCTGTACGTTGATTAAAGCAGCATGTCCTTCGTTGCAGTGATAGATATCTTTCTTGATGCCCAGCTTCTTCAGCGTCAGAATACCACCGATACCGAGCAGGATTTCCTGCTTCAAGCGGTTTTCCCAGTCACCGCCATACAGCTGGTGAGTGATGGAACGGTCGAACTCGCTGTTCATTTCATTGTCAGTATCAAGCAGATAGAGAGAGATACGTCCAACGTTCACTCTCCACACATAAGCATGCACGTAGTAGTCCAGATAAGGAACATCCACTACCATCTGCTCGCCCTTCTCATCCAATACACGGTCGATGGGCAACTGGCCAAAGTTCTGTGCCTCGTAATTGGCAATCTGCTGGCCGTCCATAGACAATGTTTGTGTAAAGTAACCGTAGCGGTACAGGAAACCGATTGCACACAAGTCGGCGTTGCTATCGGAAGCTTCTTTCAGGTAGTCACCGGCAAGTACACCCAGACCGCCGGAATATATCTTAAGTACATGGCTCAAACCATACTCCATACTGAAATAAGCCACGGACGGGCGCTTGCTGTCAGGCTTCACATCCATGTATGTGCGGAACTTGGAGTATACGTCATCCATTCTGCGCAGAATAACTTTGTCATTTGCGAGTGCCTCGAGTTTAGCATAACTCATACGTTCCAGCAGAAGTACGGGGTTCTGTCCCACTTCTTTCCAGAGAGCAGGGTCAAGGTCTCTGAACAGTTCGGTGGCTTCATAATTCCATGCCCACCAGATGTTATGTGCCAGTTCAGACAGTTTCTCCAGTTCGGCGGGAATGTGCGATTTCACATTCACATCTTTCCAGTTAGGAGTGTTTACATTACTAACTTTAATCTTCATTGTATGATAACTAATTGATTAATAATTCTTTTATTTTAGTTGACGCTTCATGGCATTGCGCAGTGCAATGTCGTAAGCCTCGTAATAATATTGTATAAAGTGCTTCCACAAAGCCTGCTCTGCCACCTGGCCTGCACGCTTGCGTATTTCCTTGATTTCGGCTTCCGTCTTGGTAGAGAACAAGGCTACGGTGTCCTTGATGCCGTCTGCCACTTCGGAATAGTTATAGTCCGAACGGTGCAGCACTTCCACTCCGTCGTTTATGCCATGCTGGTTTTTCAGGCTGTTCACCCAAAGTCCGAAACCGGCAAGGTCGGTGGTGATGGTAGGCACCCGGAAAGCCACGCTCTCCAGCGGGGTATATCCCCACGGTTCATAATAGGACGGATAGACACTGAGGTCCTCGCCTAAAATCAAGTCATAATAATGCTTGTTGAGGATGCCATCGTGACCATCCTGATAGCAAGGTACAAAAATTACTTTCACCTTATCTTCGGGACGATTGCCCATACCGAGGTATTTCAGCATATCCAGCACCTGGTCGTGCGTCATATTGTGCAGCCAGTGGGTGATGAAAGGACACTGCAACGGTTCGGTGAACTTATCTTTGCTCTTCAAGCGCTTCTGCAAGTCCTCGCGGGGGTCTCCCACCCAGCTGGGCACGTTGACAAACGCCAATACTTTCTTCTTTAAATCTTTATCGCGGTTCAGCCGGTTCAATGATTCCAGGAACACATCGATACCCTTATTTTTGAACTCATAGCGTCCGCTGGTACCGATAATCAGCGTATCGTCGCCCAAGTCCTCACCCAGCAGGCAGTTTGCCACACGCAGCATGGTGGAACGGGCACGTTTGCGCTTGCCGGTAAAGGTGGCGCCTTTCGGTACAAAATCATCTTCAAAACCGTTCATCAGCACAACATCCGCAGGCTTGTCAAGCAATTCCCTGCATTCGTTGTTTGTGATTTCGCTCACAGTGGTGAAACAGTCCACATAGTGGGCCGTCTGCTTTTCAATGGAATGTTTGGACTGCATGTTCAGCTCCTCCGCCATCTGGTCGCCGTTGTAGGCGAAAAGATAATCGTAAAGCGGCTTGTTGTTGCCAGCTATGGAGCGGCCGATGGACGTGGCATGGGTGGTGAAGATAGTCCCTATCTCGGGAACGGCAGACTGAAGATAGAGGGCGGCCATGCCGGTCATCCACTCGTGTGCCTGGAACACCACTTTGTCCGTTTCCGTCAAATTATAGCGATAGAAGCTCTCTATCACCTTGCCGGTAGCGAAAGCAAACATGGATGCTTCGTCATAATCACCATATCCATGCAGTGAATCCACCTGATAGCGGTTCCACATTTCTGTATAAATCTCATTTTTTTCTGCAAAGAACGGTTGGAAATCAACCAATATAACAATAGGTTCTCCCGGAATGTTCCAGCGACCTACGCGGACGGAAAGATTGTCTTTCAACGCTGCATGTTTTTTCCACGCTGCACAAAGGTTATCAGACTCAATGAACAAAGGGTTCTCTTTTCCCTGCCAGAAATCCGGCCCTATAAAGAATAATCTATCGCGAAATTTAGTCTGTAAAGTATTTGCCCTTGTAGACAAAACTGTATAGATACCGCCTACTTTATTACACACTTCCCAACTCGCTTCGAAGATGTAATCGGGGGTAAGTAGTTCTTTAGTCATATTATGTTATAATCTCTTTATCTTAATTACGGCTGCAAAAGTACGTATTATTCTTTGAAAAATAGCCTTTTAATCGAAAAAACTGATTAAATATGCATAAACAATCGTTTGCGGAATGTCATAGTTTAGCCACAAAAGCCCCATTGGCTCGCCCATCCATGCATTTTTCGTCTAAAATTCCCGAAGTTTCAAAAAAGAATTCCTGGAGTTTTCAGTTGAAGCCCCAGGAATTTAAACAAAAAACCCCAGGGATTTCAATTGTAAATCCCTGGGGTTTATTTTCTTATAATCCGGATTATACCATCAATGCAGCTACCAGCGCCAAAATAGCATAGAATTCAGGAAGCGCGGCGTAAATCATTGTATTGGTCTGTACGTCGTGTCCCTGGGAAATACCCACAATACCGCTAGCACAAATCTGTCCCTGACGGATAGCGGAGAACAGACATACCAGTCCGACACCCAATCCGATGCCCAGCATCAAAGGACCGTCTGTCGCAAAATCCCTGCCCATAGACATCAGGAAAGCCACGAAGCCGTAAAGTCCCTGCGTAGCCGGAAGGGCCGACAAAATCATATAACTTGCTGACTTGGAAGGGTCTTTCTTCAACGCACCTTCTGCCGCACTACCGGCGATAGTTGTACCGAAGCAACTGCCAATTCCTGCAAGGGCCAACATCAGGCCCAGACCGAGATAACCTAAAATTTCATTCATAATGTTTCTATTTTTATTTGTTTTTTAATTTGTTTATTTCTTTACTACTGTAAAAGGTTTATAGGCTTCGCCCTTACCTTCGTAACCGGAATTCTTGAAGTATTCCACAAATGTCAGACGGAGCGGGTGTACAAAGGCACTCAGACAAGACATGGCAATGTTCAGCGTATGCCCGAATATCAGTATCAGACCGCAGAACAGCCAGCCCAGGGCAGGTCCTGCCGCATCGTTCACCATGAAGGCAAGCTGATTGAACACGCCGCCAAGCATACCGCCTGCCAGACCGAGGGCATAGAGACGGATGTAGGAAAGTATATCGCCCATCAGTCCGGTTGCCATGTTATAGGTATCCCATACTCCGGCACCGATGTTGACAAATACATTCCGGTGGATATTGTTCAACAGGTAGATACCGATGGCAGAAACACCGCCAATCACGATAAATGCCCACGTAGACACGTCTTCCGAGATTATCTTGAAGAAGGAAAGTCCGCCGGTGCAGATAAATCCCACCACCAGCAACAGCCATCCCCAGGCACTGAGCGACTCCTTGAAGCCGAAACGAACGGTCTGTCCCACGGCCTTCACCGTCATGGCAATGCAGATGTGCACCGCACCGATAATCAACGCCAGCAGCATTTGCTTGTCATAGGTAGTCTCACCTATCTTACCCACAATCATGAATTCCTTCAGTTTGGCGGGTATCTCCAGGTCAAAGAGGCTTACACCGAAGAAGGTTCCCAATATGGCACCGATGACGGACGTAAATATACCCAACGTAATCACCAGGTTCATCATGCCTTTCATGGACTTGGACATCTTCCTTTTCAAAATGAACCCGAGTGCAATCAGTACCAGACCGTAGCCCGCATCTCCCATACAGAAAGCAAAGAAGAGCGAGAAGAATGGCGCAAGTATCGGTGTCGGGTCGAACTCGGCATATTCGGGCATACCGTACATTTTGGTAAGCACTTCGTACATGCGTGTATAGGCGTTGTTTTTCAGCTTGATGGGAGCATTGTCCTCGCGCTTGGCAGCCCTTATCTCATAATAAGTGCCGCTTTCATCGAGAAGTTTCCTCACATCCGCCTCGCAGTCTTCGGGAATCCAGCCTTCCATCAACACTACGGCACCTTCTGCCATATGTTCGCTGTTCAGCTTGACTTTCAGCAGGTCTATCTCTTCCTGGAGCTGTAGGTTGTACTTCTCCAACGTGCAGTAATTCGCTTTGCAGAATTCTTTCAATCCGGCATGTGCCTGCACAAGGGCCTCTTCCGTATCGGCTTTCTTCCGGCTCAGTTCGGAGAGGCTGAGTGAAGGCAGACGGAGCGGTTCCACATCCAGTTCTACCGGTTGGGGAGTGACGGTCACGAAATAAAGATGTCCGCCGTTCTCTTTCACCACGATGGCATTGTAGTCCTCTGCCCACGCTTCGTTATAGTCTTTCTCCGGGCAGGTATAGAACTGCACGAACCAACCAGCATCTTCCAGCTTGCGGATGGCTCTCCAATCGAAATCGCCCCAGACTTCCATCTGCGCCACATCCTTGTCGATGCCGGGAATCTGCTGGTTCAAGTCTTGTATCCGCGCCTGCAAGTCCTCGTAGAATTTCACCAGAGCATCGGCCGACAACTCTTTATGCACCTTTTCTTCCGGCTGTTTGTCTGCCAGGGTGTGCATGCTCTGAAGCATATTCTTGTAGAGCGTACGCTTCTGCATGAATTGCTGCAAGGTGTCGTCCATCTCGCCGCACTGCCTTTCCACAACGTGCACCACGCCCAGTTCCCGGATTTGTGCCAGAAATGCTTCGTACTCCTTATGATACACAAGGAACGTGAGCTTCTTCATTTTCGTAATCATGCCTCTGCCTCCTTCCTTTTCTCCTGATGGGATTTCATGATTTTCTGCGATGACTTGGAAAGGTTCTCCTCGTCTTCCATAAACCGCTTGATTTTGCGCAGAGCATCCTGATAACCCGGAATCTGTACTTTCTCAAAAAGATTCACCTTCTGGGTGGTCTTTTTACGCGCATGTTCCAACAAGTTCAACTTGGCAACAGTAAATTCACGCTCGATGGCAGTATGTGCCAGTGACTTAAGCAAATGCAGCCCGTCTGCATACCATTTGGGCGCATTGAACAAGCTGTAAGGGCGTATCTCGAAATCTACATTCTCGAGCAACGGCACCCGTACACCGGCAATCTTCTTTACACCGAGATGAACATCGCTGACCTTTATCAATGAAGCGTCGAACTCATTCCAAAGGGCGAACATGGCTTCGTAAGCTTGGATTTCCTTTTCCAACCTCGCGTCCAACGCGGCAGCGTCTCCCTTGCAGCGCTTCACTTCCATACGCAGGGCACTCTCCTTATTCTTAATAATGGGGAGTGTACGCACGCGCACCTTCAGTTGCTTTTCGAGTTGCTGAAGCGAGGTTTTGTTATATTGAAACTTAATAGCCATTTTATTTACGATTTAACGATTTACGATTAGACGACTGAAGCTACTCAATTTCTCAATTTACAGATTTACAATTTCAGTAATATCAATCGTAAACCGTAAATCGTCTAATCGTACATTTATTTAGTTTGCTTTCGGCCAGAACTGGTCCACAAGCTCTTTCTTGATATTCACCTCTTCCGGACGGAAATACTTGCCGAACAGACTCCATGCCACATCGAGCATCTCTGTGGTATCGAGGTTGACATCGATGGCCAGTAGCTGGTTGGAGTAGTCCTTGGCAAAGGCAAGGGTACGTTCGTCGTAGTTCGTCAGGTCGAAACCGTTTTCAAGCTTGGTTTTGGCGTTGGCGGCATCGGCGTACAGACGTACGGCGGCATTCATCACCTGCGGATGGTCCTTACGTGTCTTTTTGCCCGTAACAAGCTGTTTCAGACGGGACAAGGAACGGAACGGGTCAACGATAACCTTACCGATGTCGCTGTCACGACGGAGGAACAACTGGCCTTCCGTGATATAACCCGTATTGTCGGGCACGGCATGCGTAATGTCGCCACCGGACAGAGTCGTCACCGCAATAATCGTGATGGAACCGCCGCTTGGGAACTGCACCGCCTTTTCGTATATCTTCGCCAAGTCCGAATAAAGGGAACCCGGCATGGAGTCCTTCGAAGGAATCTGGTCCATACGGTTGGACACGATGGCGAGCGCATCGGCGTAGGAAGTCATATCCGTCAGCAGCACCAGCACCTTTTCATTATTGTTTACAGCAAAATACTCGGCCGCCGTCAGTGCCATATCCGGAATCAGCAGACGCTCTACCGGAGGATTCTCGGTGGTATTCATAAAGCTGACGATACGGTCGAGCGCACCGGCATTGGAGAATACGTTCTTGAAGTAAAGGTAATCATCGTTCGTCATACCCATACCGCCAAGGATAATCTTGTCAGTCTCCGCACGCAGAGCCACATTCGCCATCACCTGGTTGAAGGGCTGGTCGGGGTCGGCAAAGAACGGAATCTTCTGTCCGGACACCAGCGTATTGTTCAAGTCGATACCTGCAATACCGGTTGCAATCAGTTCCGAGGGCTGCTTACGGCGCACCGGATTCACGGATGGACCGCCAATTTCCACCTCCTCGCCTTCAATGGCCGGACCACCGTCGATGGGGTCGCCAAAGGCGTTGAAGAAGCGTCCGGCAAGCTGCTCGCTCACTTTGATTGTAGGAGCCTTGCCCAAGAATACTACCTCTGCATTGGTGGGAATACCTTCCGTACCCTCAAACACCTGCAAAGTCACTTCGTCGCCGGCAATCTTCACCACCTGGGCCAGCTTGCCGTTTACGGTCGCCAACTCGTCATACCCCACTCCGGTTGCCTTCAGCGAACACGTAGCTTTCGTAATCTGAGTAATCTTGGTATATATTTTTTGAAATGCTTTTGTTGCCATCTATTTATTTACAATTTAGCAATTTACTATTTACTATTTAAATCTCTGCCATCCTATTCTACTATTTTCCTATCTACAACCTCCGTACACCTGCATCCGCAAGGCAAATAGTAAATTGTAAATAGTCACATAGTACATCCTTAGGCTTTACGTTCCTCAACCAGTTCCTGCAACTGCTTATGGAACTTGTCGTATTCTTCCGACTTAAACTTCGAGTAGTTCATCTGCTTACAGATGTTAATCATTTTCTTGAAGTAATCCATTACTTCGTTGAAGTTGTCGAACTCAAATTCTGTATGACAGATTTCTATTACCATATTCAGAATCTCCTCCTGACGCTCCATCGGGGTCACGGCATCAATTTCATCAAAGGCATCCTGCTGCAGAATAACGAAGTCAATCAATTCCGATTTCCAGAAAGTCACGTGATACTCTACGGGCACACCGTCGTCACCCAAGATGTTGATTTGCTCGGCAATCTCCTTACCACGCTGCAAACGGGTCTTGATTTCATTCACCTTGCCAATCCACTCACCGTTGATGTGCTTGGTGATATACTCTTCAAATTCAGGGTATTCTATATATTTGGAATACGAGTCAATCGGGTTTACGGCAGGATAACGCTTCTTGTCGGCACGGTCTTGCTCAAGGGCATAGAAGCAGCGTGCCACCTTCTTCGTATTCTCGGTTACCGGCTCCTTCAAGTTACCACCGGCAGG
>OBHX01003523.1_pt1 | contig 11078 bp, 8 predicted proteins | sample 1519331 | NCBI WGS metagenome assembly OBHX01 (sample SAMEA2602897, study PRJEB22501) | metagenome
CGGCATCGCCGACAAGACTGAGGAGCTGCGCAAGGGCAAGCGCTTTATGACGTTCTTCTGCCTTGTGATCTTCGTCGTGCTGATCGCGGTCATCGCCGGATGGAACGGCGTGAAGGACTTTAAGACTGCGAGTTTTGAAACCTACCTCTTCCTTGTGGTCGTGAACTGGTTCGACGGCTTTGTCATCGACCTGCTGTGGGTCGGCCACAGCAAGATCTGGCGTATCGAGGGCATGGAGGGCGTCCCCTATGGGAAGCCGTGGCGGACGGTCTACACCAAGCGCAGCGCGGCCATGATGCTGTACCTGCTTGTCGCGGCCGCGATCGGCGGGATCGTTGTGCTGATCGGCAAAATTTGACAGCGGAAGAAAAAAGGTTCCCAAGCCATTGGCTTGGGAACCTTTTTCGCATCGCCGCGCGATACAGAGGATCAAAGGAGAGGTTCATAAAGAAGTTTGGAAGAGATCGTTTCAGATACGGCTGCGGATCTCCGCACCCATGGCCTTGCAGCCGACGAGTTGGCAGTTTTCCTGCATGATGTCGCCGCAGCGGAAGCCCGAGCGCAGCGTTTCATCCACTGCGCGCTCGATGGCGTCAGCCTCGGCGGCCATGTCGAAGCTGTAGCGCAGCATCATTGCGGCGGCCAGGATCGTGCCGATGGGGTTCGCCTTGTCCTGTCCCGCAATGTCCGGCGCGGAGCCGTGGATAGGCTCGTAGAGCCCGTTCGTGCCGTCGCCCATGCTGGAGGACGGGATCATGCCGATCGAGCCCGTGATCTGGCTCGCCTCGTCGGAGAGGATGTCGCCAAAGAGATTTTCGGTCACGATGACGTCGAACTGGCTCGGGTCACGCACGAGCTGCATCGCCGCGTTGTCGACATACATGTGGCGAAGCTCGACATCGGGGTAGTCCTTCGCGACCTCTGTGACCGTCTTGCGCCAGAGACGCGAGGTGTCGAGCACGTTGGCCTTGTCGATGGAGGTGACGCGCTTGCGGCGCTTGCGCGCGGTCTCGAACGCGACGCGCGCGACACGCTTGATCTCGTGCTCGGAGTAGGCCATGATGTCGGTGGCCTTCTGCTCGCCGTTCGCCTCTTCCGTGCGGTGCTCGCCGAAGTACACGCCGCCGATGAGCTCGCGCACGACGACGAAGTCGATGCCGCCTTCCGCGATGTCAGCGCGCAGCGGGCAGGCGGCGGAGAGCTCGGAGAACATCTTCGCAGGGCGCACATTTGTATAGAGCCCCATGCCCTCGCGCAGCTTGAGAAGGCCACGCTCGGGACGGTTGACGGCGGGCTGATTGTCCCACTTCGGGCCGCCGACCGCACCGAGCAGCACGCTGTCCGCGTTGCGGCAGGTCGATAAACTCGAATCCGGCAGCGGCACGCCGAATTTATCGATGGCGGTGCCGCCCATCGGCGCGTCGACGTAGGTGAAGGTGTGGCCAAACTTCGCGGCCACGGCGTCTAAAATGCCCATGGCCTCGGTGACGATCTCGGGGCCGATGCCGTCGCCCTTGATGATGGCAATGGTCTTGTTCATTTCGCCGCCTCCTTTGCCTTGAGCGAGGCCATCAGGCCGCCGCGCGCGATCATGTCCTTGATAAACGGCGGGAAGGGCTCGGCCTGATACGTCGTGCCCTTTGTCACGTCTGTGATGACGCCGGTGTCGAAGTCGACTGTTACCTCGTCGCCGTTTTCGATCTCCGCGCTCGCGGCGGGGCACTCCAAAATGGCGAGGCCGATGTTGATAGCGTTGCGGTAGAAGATGCGGGCGAAATTCGCCGCGATGACGCAGGAGATGCCGCTCGCCTTGATGGCGACGGGCGCGTGCTCGCGCGACGAGCCGCAGCCGAAGTTTACGCCCGCGACCATGATGTCGCCGTCTTTGACGCGGTGGATGAAGTCCTTGTCGATGTCCTCCATGCAGTGGGAGGCGAGCTCCTTGTGGCTCTGGGTGTTCAGATAGCGCGCGGGGATGATGACGTCCGTATCGACGTGATCCCCATACTTATGGACAATGCCGTGTGCATTCATTTGTTCATGACCTCCTCCGGATGAGAAATGTGGCCGGTAATACCAGACGCCGCGGCGACAGCCGGAGAGGCGAGGTAGACCTCGCTGTCGACGTGGCCCATGCGGCCGACAAAGTTGCGGTTGGTGGTAGAAACGCAGCGCTCGCCGGCGGCGAGGATGCCCATATAGCCGCCGAGGCACGGCCCGCATGTGGGCGTGGAGACGATGCAGCCCGCGTCGAGGAAAATATCGGTGTAGCCCTCGTGCATGCAGGCGCGGTAAACTTCCTGCGTGGCGGGGATGATGATGCCGCGGACGTTCGGGGCCAGATGATGCCCCTTCAGGATCGCAGCGGCAGCGGCCATGTCGGGGAGCTGGCCGTTCGTGCACGAGCCGATGACGATCTGGTCGATGGCGATGTCGCTGCCCTCGCGCGCGCTGTGCGCGTTTTCGGGCAGGTGCGGCCAGGCGACCGTGCAGTCGACCTTGCCAAGGTCGATGTCGATGACGCGCTCGTATTCTGCATCGGGGTCGGCCTCGAACGCTGTCCAGGGGCGGTCCACGCGGCCCTCAACATAGGCGCGCGTCACGTCGTCGACGGGGAAGATGCCGTTTTTGCCGCCCGCCTCGATGGCCATGTTGCAGATCGTCAGGCGGTCGTAAATCGTGAGGTTCTTGACGCCCTCGCCCGCAAATTCAATGGACTGGTAGCGTGCGCCGTCCACGCCGATCATGCCGATGAGCGTCAGGATGACGTCCTTGCCGGAGACGAACGGGCGGAGCTTGCCGGTGAGATTCACCTTGATGGCGGACGGGACCTTGAACCACGTCTCGCCCGCGGCCATGGCCGCGCCCATGTCGGTCGAGCCGACGCCGGTGGAGAATGCGCCGAGCGCGCCGTAAGTGCAGGTGTGCGAGTCCGCGCCGATGACGGCCTCGCCCGGGGCGACAAGCCCCTGCTCGGGCAGCAGCGCGTGCTCGATGCCCATCGTGCCGACATCGTAGAAGTGGTCGATGTCGAAGCGGCGGGCAAAGGTGCGGCACTGCTTGCACTGCGTGGCGGACTTGATGTCCTTGTTCGGTGCGAAGTGGTCCATCACCATCGCGATGCGGCTCTTGTCGAAGACCTTTTCAAAGCCCGCGGACTCAAACTCGTTGATGGCCACGGGGGTCGTGATGTCGTTGCCGAGGACGAGGTCGAGCTTTGCCTGGATGAGCTGGCCTGCGCGCACGCTCTCAAGTCCTGCGTGCTTGGCGAGAATTTTCTGCGTCATTGTCATGCCCATGTCGCGTTTCTCCTTTCAGTTGCCGGATTCCATGATCTTGTTGATGCCGTTGACGTAGGCGCGGATCGACGATTCGATGATATCGGTCGAGAGACCCGAGCCGGTGTACGACCGCCCGTCGGGGCCGGAGACCTTGACCACGGCCTCGCCGATGGCGTCCTCGCCGTCCGTGACGGCGTTGAGGCTGAAGCTCTCGAGCTTCACGTCCATATGAAGCATGCGGTTGATGGCCTTGAACGAGGCGTCCAGCGGGCCCGTGCCGATGGCGACGTCTTCGATCTGCTCGTCGCCGCGCTGGAGCTTGATGCACGAGATGTTCGGCACGCCGTGGCCCGTGTTGACCACATGACTCACGAGCTGGCAGCTGCCCTGCACCGCAGCCTGGCGGTGGAGCACGAGCGCCTCAATGTCGCTGCTCGTGATGCTCTTTTTCTTGTCGGCGAGATCCTTGAAGCGGGTGAACACGCTTTCAAGCTCCTCGTCGCTCAATTCGTAGCCCATGGATTCGAGCTTTTCACGCAGCGCGTGCTTGCCGGAGTGCTTGCCGAGCACCATCGTGTTCTGCGGGATGCCGACGTCGGTGGAGTTCATGATCTCGTACGTTCTTGCATTGGCAATGACGCCGTGCTGATGGATGCCCGACTCGTGCGCGAAGGCGTTCGCGCCGACGATGGCCTTGCTCGGCGGGATGGGCACGCCCGTGATGTTGCTCAGCAGCTTGCTCGAGCGGTAGATCTGCTTGGTGTTCACGCCGGTCTCGGCGTCGTAGAAGTCCTTTCTCGTGCGCAGCGCCATGACGATCTCTTCAAGGCTCGCGTTGCCCGCGCGCTCGCCGATGCCGTTGACCGTGCATTCGACCTGCGTCGCGCCCGCGCGGACGCATTCGAGCGAATTGGCCACCGCCATGCCGAGGTCGTTGTGGCAGTGGACGGAGATGTCGACATGCTCGACGCCCTCGATGTTTTCACGCAGGTAGGTGATGAGGTCATACATCTCCTGCGGCGTGGAGTAGCCGACGGTGTCGGGCACATTCAGCGTCGTCGCGCCCGCGGCGACGGCGGTGGAGTAGCAATGGGCCAGAAATGCCCAGTCGGAGCGGGAGGCGTCCTCGGCGGAAAACTCGATGTCATCGCAATAGTTCTTGGCGTAGGCGACCATCTCGCGGATGCGGTCGATGACCTGCTCGCGCGTCATCTTGAGCTTGTACTCCATGTGGATGTCGCTCGTCGCAAGGAAGACATGGATGCGGGGGTGGTTCGCTTCCTTCACGGCGTCCCACGCCGCGTCGATATCGCCCTTGGCGCAGCGCGCGAGCGAGGCGACCGTGCAGTTCGTCACCGCGGCGGAGATGGCCTGCACGCTCTTGTGGTCCATCGGAGACGCGATGGCGAAGCCCGCCTCGATCACGTCGACGCCCAGCTTTTCAAGCTGGCGGGCCATTTCGATCTTTTCCGTCAGATTCATGCTGCAGCCGGGGGACTGCTCGCCGTCTCTCAGGGTCGTGTCAAAAATTTTAATGCGTTTCATGGGGTGTTCCTCCTGCTCTTTTTTCTCTCGCATAGCAACAAAAAAAGCCTCCGTCTCTTCCCTTGAAGAGACGAAAGCTCAAAACTTCCGCGGTACCACTCTTGTTGGCATAAAATATGCCCGCTTTCTGCATCGGCTTAAAATCAAGCGAATGCGCCTCGTTGGTAACGGTGAGGAGATCCGGCTACGCCTAAACGAAAATCGTCTCAGCGGAGCTACTCAGGGGCCAGTGACATCATCCCGCTCTGCATTGCCTCGCAGCGACCGGCAACTCTCTGAAGCGTCTGTAGGACGAATTTTTCCCCGTCATGGTATTTGTGAACTATGAGATTTAATGATGCTACTATAATCGCCCGCCCCCGCTTTGTCAAGCAGGGAAAAAGAAATTTGCGCTTTTGACAAAAAAACGCGCGGCGGAAAAACATATTTTGCGTACTTTAAACGGAGAAAAAGGCGGGAGAGCAAAAGAAAAGGGAACGCGCAAGCGTTCCCTTTTTTGCCAAAATTTCTTACCTGCCGCCGAAGATCAGGCTGCCGAGCCCCGTGGAGGTCAAAAACAGAATGAGCATGACAACGGGCACGACATACTTCATCATTACGCTGTAGAGCTTGGCGCGGCCAAAGTGCTCGCCGTTTTTCTCGACCTCGGCAATGATCCATTTCGGACCCACGACCCAGCCGACCAAAATGCTCGTGAGCAGGCTGATGAACGGCATCAGGAAGCTGTTGCTGATGTAGTCCATCACGTCGAGCAGCTGCGCGGTCGAGCCGTTGGGCAGCGGGAGCTCGAAGTAGAGCGCGTTGTAGCCAAGGCAGATGAGCACAGCCGTCACGAGCGAATAGACACCCACGGCGGCGCACATCTCCTTGCGCGACTTGTGGAAAATCTCCATGCAGTTGGCGACGAGCGTCTCCATGACGGACACGCAGCTCGTCAGCGCGGCGAAGCCGAGCGCGAGGAAGAACACCGCGCCGATGACGCGGCCCACGCCGCCCATCGCGGCGAAGACCTTCGGCAGGCTGATGAACGTCAGGCTCGGGCCGCTGGCCATGCCGTCAGTGCCGAGGAAGACATAGACGGCGGGGATGATCATGAGGCCTGCGAGGAACGCGACGCCCGTGTCGAAAATTTCGATCTGGTTGTTGGCCTTGTTGAGGTTGACGTCGTCCTTGACGTAGCTGCCGTAGGTGATCATGATGCCCATGCTGACACTGAGCGAGAAGAAGAGCTGACTCATCGCGTCGAGCGCGATGTTCAAAAAGCGCTGGACGGTCAGGCCCGTGAAGTCGGGCTTAATGTAGACGAGCAATCCTTCGATACCCGTGCGCGTCATGCCGCTCTCGTCGGTGTAAGAGAGCGTGAGCGAGAAGATGGCGATGCCGATGATGAGAAGGAGCAGACCCGGCATGATGTAGCGGGAGTATTTTTCAATGCCCTTTTCCACGCCGCAGTACACGACCCACGCCGTCAGCGCCAAAAAGATCAGCATGAAGACGATGGGCGAGACGGGGGAGGTGATGAACGAGGTGAAGAACCCGTCCTGCGCGGCGGCATCGCCGCTTGAGACGAGGTAGAGGGTAAAATACTTCGTGATCCAGCCGCCGATGACGGAGTAATACGTCATGATGAGCGTGGGGACGAGGAAGGTGAGGTAACCCAAAAACTTCCACTTCTTGTTGAGCGTTGCAAAGGCATTAAGGGCGTTCTGCTTCGTGCGGCGGCCAATGGCTACGTCAGTCGTCAGCAGGGTGAAGCCGAATGTCAGCACCAGCACCAGATAGACGAGCAGGAACAGTCCGCCGCCGTCCTTGGCACAGAGATAGGGGAAGCGCCAGATATTGCCGACGCCCACCGCGCTGCCCGCCGCAGCCAGCACAAAGCCGAGCGAGCCGCTGAAACTACTGCTTTTTTTCATGTTCGATTCTCTCTTTTTTTTCATGTAAATGGAATGACTAATGCCCCATTATAGCAGAAGAAACCGAATTGGCAAGGGGAAAAGCACTGAAAATGCAGGAATTCTTGCGAAAATGTGAAAAAATATCTCACCAGCGGCTTGCTGATGAGATATTTTATTCATAGCAGGATTAGATTTTGTCATGGCCGGCGGCTTCGTCGGTGAAGACGGCCTCGAATTCCTCAGCGCTCATCGTCTCGTGCGCAAGCAGGAATTCCGCCACGGCGATGAGGTGCTTCTGATCGCGCGAGAGGATGTCCTCGCAGCGCTCGTAGGCAGCGTCGACGATGGACTTGACCTCCTCGTCGATCTGTGCGGCGACCTGCTCGGAATACGGCTTGGCCTGCGCCATCGAGCGGCCGATGAAAATTTCATCGTGGCCGGATTCGAACGAGATCGAGCCAAGCCTGTCGCTCATGCCGTACACCGTGACCATCTTGCGCGCGATCTGCGAGGCGCGCTGGATGTCGTTCGACGCGCCGGTCGAAATGTCGCCGAGCATCAGCTTTTCCGCCACGCGCCCGCCAAGCAGCGAGACGATCTGCTCTTCCATATAGCGCTTGGACTGGTACGAGCGGTCCTCCGTGGGCAGCGAGATCGTCATGCCGCCCGCGCCGCCGCGCGGAACGATCGTGATCTGGTGCACGGGATCGTGCGTCGGCAGTGCGTGCATCACGATGGCGTGACCGGCCTCGTGATAGGCGGTCAGCTTGCGCTCGTGCTCGCTGACGACGCGGCTCTTCTTCTCGGGACCTGCGATGACCTTGATCTCCGCCTCGGAGAAGTCGGACATCGTGATGAGCTTGCTGCCGCGGCGCGCGGCGAGCAGCGCCGCCTCGTTCGAGAGGTTCTCGAGGTCCGCGCCCGTGAAGCCGGGCGTTCCCTTGGCGACGGTGGAGAGGTCCACATCCTCGGCAAGGGGCTTATTCTTGACATGGATCTTCAGGATCTCCTCGCGGCCGCGGATGTCGGGAAGCCCCACGTAGACCTGACGGTCGAAGCGGCCCGGGCGCAGCAGCGCGGGGTCGAGGATGTCGGCGCGGTTCGTCGCCGCCATGACGACGACGCCCTGATTCGTGCCGAAGCCGTCCATTTCAACGAGCAGCTGGTTGAGCGTCTGCTCGCGCTCGTCGTGGCCGCCGCCGAGGCCCGTGCCGCGCTGACGGCCCACGGCGTCGATCTCGTCGATGAAGATGATCGCGGGGGCAACTTTCTTCGCCTGTTCGAAGAGGTCGCGCACGCGGCTCGCGCCGACGCCGACATACATCTCGACAAAATCAGAGCCGGAGATCGACAGAAACTGCACGCCTGCCTCGCCCGCGACCGCGCGGGCCAGCAGCGTCTTGCCCGTGCCCGGAGGGCCGACAAGCAGCACGCCCTTGGGGATGCGCGCGCCGAGGTCGATGAACTTGCCCGGCGCTTTCAAAAAGTCGACGATCTCCTGCAATTCCTCTTTTTCCTCATCCGCACCGGCGACGTCAGAGAACGTCGTGGGGCGCTTGTTGTCTCCGCCGGTCTTGAACGACGCCGTGCCGAATTTTGCCATGCGGTCGCCGCCGCCTCCGCCCGCGGAGCGGACGGAGAGGAAGTACCAGATGGCGAAAATGCCGAGCACCGCTAAAATATAAGGCGCGAACATCGCGACATAGTTGATCGAGTGGTCGGCGGTGAAGTCGTAGTCCTCGATGATGCCGTCGGCCTTCTGCTGCTCGATGAGCTCGCCTAAGTCGTCATAGAAGAGCGTCACGCTGAAAAGGTCCTTTTTGAGCTCCGTTTTGCCGTCGATGGGCTCGCGCAGCTTCATGCGCAGCGTGGTGTCCGTCACCGTGAAGGCCGAGACCTGCTCGGATTCGAACAGCTCGCGTACCTCGGCATACGACGGTTCGGCCTCCACCGGCTTGTTCATAAAGCCGTAGACGCCGACGAGCACCAGCAGCACCAGCAGATACGGCAAAAGATTGGGACGCTTGGTCTGTTGAGTCAATGGGTGTTCCTCCTTGCTGATTCAAAAAAAGAGGCAAGGCCTCTTTTTTTGAGAAAGATTCGCTGCGTTTTGTGCCTCGGTTGTCCGCTGAAAGCGAACAATTCGACACAACACTCCGCGCAAGGTGTTTTCTGCCACGCACATGTCGCGGCAGAAAACAGATTTGAATTGATTTCGTGCCGTGCGCGGCACGAAACTCTGCGAGGCTTTTTGAGGAGCCAGAAAGATCAATTTTCAGAATAAACCTCGGGCTTGAGCACGCCGATGTACGGCATATTGCGGTACTTCTGGGCGTAGTCGAGGCCGTAGCCGACGACGAATTCGTCGGGCACTTCGAAGCCTGCGAGGTCGGCGGCGATGGGCTTGGTGCGGCGGGCGGGCTTGTCGAGCAGCGTCACGACGGTCACGCTGGAAGCGCCCTTGGTCATAAAGTAATTCTTGAGGAAGTAGAGCGTGTTGCCGGAGTCGAGAATGTCCTCGATGACGACGATATCGCGGCCCGTGATGTCCTGCTGGAGATCGCGCGTGATCTGCACGACGCCGGACGAGGTCGTCGCGTTCTGATAGGACGAGACGGCGATGAATTCAATGTCGCTCTTGAGCTGGCAGGCGCGCACGATGTCGGCCATGAAGATGAAGGAGCCCTTCAGCACGCCGAGAAACAGGGGATTTTTGCCCTTGAGGCGCTCGTAGAGCTCGTCGCCCATCTCCTGCACGCGCGTTTTGAGCTGCTCCTCGGAATACAGTACCTTCAGGATGTCCTGATCCATATTGCTCTTAGCCATAGCTTTTTTCTCCACTTTCTTTTTATTCGTATTTGTTGTATCTGATGCGGCATTCCACCGCAGGTCGCACAAATTGGCGTTATCGGGGGACGACGCGCACGAAGCACGCCCTGTTCCCGCCTTTCGGCAGGAAAGTAACGTCCGTCCCCAGCCGCCACACGGCGGCGAGCCGGCCGCCCACGTAAAGGGCGGGGAGCGCGTCGCGCTCGGTGAGGGAGAGCTTTCGGTCGACGCACAGCCGCTTGACGCTGCGCGCGCCGTTCGCGCCTTGAAGCATTAAGCGCGCGTTCAGATCGCACGGGGCGACGGTGATGATCTCACCGTCTTCCAGCACGCGGAGCGCAATGCCCTCGCCGTCGGGCTTATGCAGCAGCGTCAGCTCGAAATTGCCCCATGGGAGGGGAACGTTTTCCACAAGCGCCGCCTTTGGCAGCGCGGCGGGGGAGAACGCCATCGTCAGCGCGCCGTCCGCGATGCGGACAGTCGCGCTCTGCGGCAGCGTATAGCGCCGCTCGGCGCTGCCGCCTCTCTGCGCAAGGGCGCAGATCGCGTCGAGCTGCTTGCGCCCGATGTCCTTGCGCCCGAGGCCGAGCGCGTCGGCCAAGTGCAGCAGGATACGTGGCTGCACGACTTCATCGGCGGCAAGAAAGCAGTCCAGCGACAGCGAAATACCGCCGTCCTGCGCTTTTGCATGGGAAAGTGCGGCTTCCGCCGCCTGCTCAAGCGCATCGTCGAGCGCAGTCAATGAACGCGCCGTTGTGGCGATATGCTGAGGCGCGCGGGGATTGAGCTCCCTGAGCCGCGGCAGAATTTCAAGCCGCAGGTAGTTCCGTGCGGCGGCGTTCGGGTCCGCGTTCGTGTGATCCTCGACATGCGGGATGTTGTGAGCGCGCGCATAGGTGACGAGCTCTTCTCGCGTCTGCTCCAAAAACGGGCGGACAATGTCGCCCTGCTTGGGCCGCATACCACACAGGCCGCGCAGATCCGTCCCGCGGACGAAGTTTAAGAGCACCGTTTCCGCGTTGTCGTCCGCATGGTGTGCCAGCGCGATCTGGGCGCCGAGCATTTGCGCTGTTTCACGGAGAAAGGCGTAGCGCAGGTCGCGCGCAGCTTCCTCTTCCGATTTGCCGGTTGTGCGCGCGTGGGCACGCACGTCACCGGTGCCCAGATAGAATGGAATGTCCTCTTTTTCGCACCACGCGCGGACGAAGCCTTCGTCACGCGCAGCCTCTTCGCCGCGAAGCTGGTGGTTGAAGTGCGCACAGGAGACGTCATACCCCTCCCCGCGCAGAAAATGCAGTAAACACATCGAGTCCAAACCACCGGACACGGCGGCGAGCACGGGCCGGTTCTTGTCGAGATAGCGCGCGCAGAGTGCTTCCGCGCGCGGCAGCTCAGTCCTCTTCATGCCGGTAGTCGAGCGACGAGAACGTCGTATACTGCGGCGACCAGGCGAGCTCGACCTTGCCAGTTTCGCCGTGGCGGTTCTTGGCGATGATGCACTCGGCGATGTTGCGCTTTTCCGAGT
>OBHX01003547.1_pt1 | contig 11017 bp, 9 predicted proteins | sample 1519331 | NCBI WGS metagenome assembly OBHX01 (sample SAMEA2602897, study PRJEB22501) | metagenome
TTCTGATGGCGCTGCGACAGCAGCAGGTGCTGCATAGCGGCGTTCCGGATAGAGAGCAGCCAATTTTTACTGACCCCGACGGTCATGTGCCACACCCGGATACTTTTACACGGCATCTGCGCAAGCTGTATAAAAAGTGCGGGCTGCCAGAGGAATACCATCTGCATACGCTACGGCATTTCTACGCAACCTATCTGCTGCAGGAAGGCACCAGCAAACAGGTGGCGGCATCCCTGCTCGGTCATGCGGATACGGCGTTCTTGGAACGCACCTACTGCCACCCGCAGGACGTGGCGAAGCGTCAGGCGGCAAACCTGATGCAAGATCTGCTGAACAACCAAAATCCGTGTTATGTTGCATTTATGAAAAATAGGAATAGAAAACCTAAGAAAGCAGGTTAAATAACAGGCGGCACCGTCAGAGATGGCGGTGCCGTTTTTGTCAGTAATAGGTAGAATTTTAAGCAAAAGATTGTTGGGTGTGGTGATAGCTTTCTGTCGCAGTTGTCAGTATATGTTGTAGGATACACCACTATCAAATGTAGACTATTTAAAATTTAAGATGTACTTTCGAAAGAAAAATGGTATACTTAGTTTATTACATTACGCTGCCAGTTATCTGCTCATAAGGCAATAACTGTGGCTAATTTTCAATTGGTTAGAAACCGTATAACCTTTATTGAGAGAAGATGTTGAACGATGGAACGACCTTTGTACATAAATTGGATTGTTGACGAAGAAGGAATAACCTTTGAAGATGGAAAGCCTCTAAAGTGTTATAAACTTTCCTATGAAAATGATGAGAAAGTCTTTGATGACTGGGCACTTCATATCAGAAAACATTATATCGAAGACGATGAGCTGATTGAAGACAGCACGATAACAGGGTTATCTATAGAAGATTATCTACGCGAATACATTATTCCTCAAAAGCAAGACAAATTTGGGCCAACTGCACGTTCAAATGACATTAGCGAAATTCTATTCTCGGATTTATTTGAGTTTGTCCTAAATTATGAGGTGCCTCGTTGTAAGCAATATAATAGATCAGGAAAGAATGAGTCCGAGCACGGAACAGATATAATCGCATATAAATTTCATAACGAAGAAAAAACGCCTACCAAGGAAGATGAGTTGGTTGCAATAGAAGTTAAAGCAAAACTATCATTAAAAGAAATATGCGGAGTCATTCAAAATGCTGCTGCGGATTCCACGAAAGATGAATATCGAGTTGCTCATACGCTAAATTATTATAGAAAAAAGCTTCGCAATATGGGAAAAGTCGAGGAATCGCGCTATATTGAACGTTTTCAGCAAAAAGCAGAATTGCCCTATAAAATCTCCTATGTGGGCGCTGCTATTTCAAGTCGGCCAGAGATTGAAAATAAGATTATTGCAGGAATTAAGGAAAGTGATTTGCAGTTAAAAGTAAATCAATCCATCTACTATGTACATGGTGCCGATTTGATGAATTTGGCTCATCAAATTTATGAGAGGTGCACAAAATGATTTTTGGAACGAAATCCAACTATATGCTTAAATACCAAAAAGCCAAAGCAAAGCTTGTGGAATATGACATTCCGCAAAAAGATTATCCCAAATTCCCGCTAGATTCAAATGAGCTTTCCTATCCTGTCATATATATCATTTCTCGATATGCAGAAAGCATTATAGAAGATGATACGCCTGGGCAGGAAGAATTTGCGCCATACATTGTAAAGGCGTCACAGTATTTTGACGCCGCTGTTGGAGCTAAGGATAGAACCCCATACGATGCAGATTTTTTATTGTCTGGTTCGGCAGCCTATTTTTTATCCAACGATTTTGGAAGTTCAAAAGTTTTATGTGCAACCCTTTTTGAAAGAGCGAAAGATATATCCACGATGGGTGTATCTCAGATAATACTTAGAAATCTATTAGGATACCTCCTCTTAGATAGGGCGTTCCCTATGGTTTCTGATACTTCGGGTGGAGAAAAGCTTTGCCGAGCATTATCATTCTACTACATTAGCGGAGACGGATTGCCAAAGATACAGCAATCAATGCGGGAATATCGAGAGGCAATCTATAGAAGTAATGATTCAATGGAGATATATTATGTTGATATACTTCTTGCAGTAATTACTATAGCGTTGTCAAAAGCGTCATGGAAACTGCTTCCTCAATATTCAAAATTAGAACCAAAAGAGTGGGCAGAGTATCTTAAAAGTTCAAAGGCTCCTAAAATGTTGTGGCCTGCGCAGCAACTTATAGGAGAAAAAGATGTATTAAACGGAGCAAATGCAATTGTTCAGTTGCCGACAGGTGTCGGAAAGACCAAAAGTATAGAGCTAATAATTCGGTCATCATTTACATCAAACCGAACGACTACGGCTATTATTGTTGCACCGCTTCGTGCCTTGTGTAACGAAATTGCAAGTGATTTGGCCGCAGCCTTTGGAGAAAGTGTTCTGATAAACCAATTTTCAGATATTCTCGAAAATGATTTTTTTGTAGACGTTACTCAAAAATCTACACTTCTAATTTGTACACCAGAAAAGCTCAACTATATTATTCATCATCAAATGGAGTTCTTAGACGGAATCGGTTTGTATATATTTGACGAAAGCCATATGTTCGATGATGAAAATCGAGGAACTGCGTATGAACTATTGATTTCTGAAATTCGAAAACACATAAACGTGAAAAAGCAAATCGTTCTCCTTTCCGCTGTCCTTTCAAATGCCGAGCAGATTAGGCAATGGCTTTTTAATGAAAACGGAGTCCTAGCTTCCGACCCGTCGATTAAAACAACACCTAAAAGCATCGGATTCGCATCCCAAACACGAGATATTCATTACTACTCAGAAGATTCTGAGCAGGAAGATTTTTATGTTCCGCGCAGCATAGAAATTGATTCACTGAAAAAACTTGGAAAGGAGAGAAAAAAACGTTATTTTCCTGAATTAACAGATGCAAAAGATATTGCAATATATTATGCGAATAAACTTTGTAGAAATGGTGGCGCTGCAATTTTTGCCAATCAAGCACGAAGTGTGCAAACCATAATTCGGAGAATCATTGAACTAGACAGTCGAGGATATGATCTTTCTGGAATTCGGAAATGTAGCAACACATTAGAAATGAACCGCATTGCAAAATTAGTGGCTGACCATTATGGATATGAACATCCATACGCAAAGGCTTGCCTTATGGGCGTTGCTCCACACTACTCAAGTCTTCCTAACGGCGTGCGCCTTGCTGTTGAATACTCATTCCGCAAGAAAGATTTACACCTTGTAATATGTACATCTACACTTGCTCAGGGAGTGAATATTCCCATAAAATATCTATTTATGACTAGTTTTATGCTCAATCAAAATAGTATGAAAGTTCGAAATTTTCAAAACTTGATGGGCAGAACAGCGCGATCGGGAATGTACACAGAAGGAAGCGTTATTGTTACTGACCCTAAACTGTTCGATAATAAAAGTGACCGAATTAAAGGTGGCTTCTATAAATGGGAAGATTGCGTCAAAATGTTTGATAGTCACGCAGCGGAACCTTGTAAAAGTTCTATTTTATGGCTAGTACAAAACATTAAAATTAATTACAAGCTCCATATAGAGGGTGCTTATATCGCCAATTACATTATCAACAATTATAGCCAACCGAATTGCTTTAAGTCATGCTTCGAAGGGCTTTTACAAACATATGAGGAAAAGACACACACACCACTGAATGAAAATAGTGCCGTCACACTTAATTTTGCTTTAGCAGTTCGACAGCATGTCGTAGAGGCGATTGAAAATCATTTATGTTTTGTACTCTCCAATGATGAAAATGCTGATGCACAAATTGTAGCATCAGAGACTTGTAAGGGAACTTTCGCCTATTTCATAGCCAATGATGCAGAAAAAGAGTTATTGATAAAAATATTTAATGCTATTGCACAAAAGGTGAAGACTGTTAATCGCGATGAAATCAAGCGATATTCGGAAACGATGCTTGGGATAAACGACTCGTTAGTAATTGAAACATGGTTGGCAGAAAATCATTTTGTGGAACAATCGCTTACGGATTCGGAAATCCTTGAAATGCTATTGTCATTTTTTATGGATACTCACCCGATTCGTAAATCAAAAGAATATTTTCAAATGATTTGTCGAATGTGGCTTAATGGAGATTCTTTTGTGGACATGAAAAAAGAGACTGGCGTTCAAATATCAGATATTGAAGACATCTGTAATAAGCTCATTTCGTATGAGTTCAGCTTTTTCATAGGAAACATCATTGATGTAATTGATGCAGCGGATGATGAGGGTATTGCAATTCTTATATCAAAGCTACTTCTTTTGCAAAGGAAATTAAAATATGGCGTATGCTCGGAAACGGCCATCTCAATCTGTGAAAAAGTATTTAATGATCGCCTTTTGGCTAATTCTATTGCAGGTCAAATCAGAGTAGAATCAATTGATACAAATCATATTATTGAAGCCTTAAAAACTTGCAAAAATAGCATACTAAAATTTCTTTCTGTATATCCCACATATTTTTCTGCACGAATAAACTGGCTGTGTAGGTGACCTTGCTATTCATACACGCATCCATAAAATGGTTACTTGTGATTTCTGTATATTATGCAGCCAAAATCCATTATATGTTGAATTTGTAAAGGGGCAACACAAAAAGCAATAAATAGTAGAAAAGCAGGCTAAATAACCAGCGGCACCGTCAGCAATGGCGGTGCCGTTTTTGTCAGTAATAGGTAGATTTTAGGGCGAAAGATTGTTGGGTGTGGTGATAGCTTTCTGTCGCAGTTGTCGGTATGCTTTGTAGTACCGCAGGTCAATAAAATAACACTAAGGAGCGTGCAAAATATGGCATCTATCAGAAAACGCGGCAGTAACAGCTATTTGATTGTGGTATCACGAGGGTACGATTATGAGGGTAACAGGCTGAAATCCGTACAGAAAACGGTCAAGCCACCCAAGGAGTACACACCCAAACAAGCCGAGAAGTGGGTAAAGGAGCAGGCAATCCTATTTGAGCGCGAGGTTCAGCACACCCCAGAGCCTATTAATCGAAGCATTACACTGGCAAAGTACATTGAGCATTGGGTGACCGATGTTGGACCGAAGAAGCTGGCTGACTCCACATTTCGACGCGACGAACAGGATATTCGCAGAATCTTGCCAGCACTGGGCAACTACAAGTTGACCGATTTGCGCAAGGAAGTCATCCGAGATTTTTACGAAGAAATGCGGCACAGCCCGCGTTTGGACGGCAGAGGGAATCTATCCGAGAAGTCAGTCGAAGGTTTACACAACACGCTGTGCGGCATCCTGTCGGCGGCTGTGGACGAGGGCTATTTGACCCACAATCCCGCATGGCGGTGCTATAAGCCCAAAGGAAAAAAGAAAGAACGCCCCGTAGCCGATGAGGAAACCGTAAAAAAGTTGATTACAGCTTTCGAGGGTCAGAGCATGAAATACGAAACCTATTTCAAGCTGGTACTGGCAACCGGGCTGCGACGTGGGGAAGCCTGTGGATTAAAGTGGAGTGACATCAACTGGCACAAACGGACGATTCATGTACAACGCGGAGTCGTAAAGTTGAGCCATCAAGAGTCCATCACGAAAGACCCTAAGACGACCAGCGGTGATCGTATGGTCTACTTGAGCAAAGAAATGTGCCAGCTACTCAAGGCGTGGCGGAAAGAGTGTGAGTGGGATAGGCAGCAAACCGCGAACGAAACCGTATCTGAAGATGACTACCTGTTCCGTCAGCCTAATGGAAAGCCGATGAATCCCTGCACATTTACCTATCGCTTTAAGCTGATATTGAAAGCAAACAACTTGCCGCTGGATTTGAATGTGCATAGCTTGCGGCACACAAACGCCAGCTTGCTGATTGCACAAGGCGTGGATGTCCGCACAGTGGCTAGTCTATTGGGTCATGCACAGGCCAGCACAACGCTGGATATTTACGCCCATGCATTTGACAAAAATAAACGCAAAGCACAAGAGAAACTCGGAAAGGCAATTGGATTATGATGAGAAAAATCAAGCTGACCCGCGCGAACAAAAGTATTACGCTGAAAGCACTCGCACCTTACTATTACCAGCAAAGGGAGCTTGGGCATAGCACACAAGAAGTTGGAAAGCTAATACTGAAAATCAATGCTCTCCCAGCCGATAAAAAAGCAAGTTTTTCTGCGGAAGAAATTTTCCTTATGCGTACCACTGTAAATCAACTGAGAAATGAACGGCTGGCAAAAGGACAGTACACCGATGCGGCAGATGATATGCTACTGAAGCTATTCTGACACAAAATCAAAGCAAAAAACGCATTGCAAAAAATACATTGCAATGCGTTTTTTAAGTGCGACCGGGAGGATTCGAACCTCTGGCCTTCCGGGTCGGAGCCGAACGCTCTATCCAGCTGAGCTACGATCGCTTATGTATGAAAAACGTCGTTCTGACGTATTTCAATCTTGTAAAGTAGTCAATTTCCAATAGTGGTCAATTCGTGGTCTGACTACCGTTGACCACCGCGTTTTTGCAAGCGCAAATCACGCTGTATCGAACAAAAACGAGTCTGAAACCTGCCGCATCGCAGTTGTCGGAGCCGAACGCTCTATCCAGCTGAGCTACGATCGCTTATGTATGAAAAACGTCGTTCTGACGTATTTCAATCTTGTAAAGTAGTCAATTTCCAATAGTGGTCAATTCGTGGTCTGACTACCGTTGACCACCATATTTTTGCGAACGCAAATAACGCTGTATCGCACAAAAGCGAGCCTGAAACCTGCCCTGTCGCAGCTGTCGGAGCCCAACGCACTATCCAACCGCGCCACGATTACTTATGGCTTACATAATTGGCTTTATATAGTATAGCAAATCTCACAGAAAAATGCAAATGTTTTCTTCAACTATTTTTCTTCTTCTCCTAAAAAATCGCCCAAATATCCGCCCGTCCCATGCTCACCGCAGCCCTTTACATCCCGCGCATATTGCAGTATACTGGTTGCAAACGCAGAGAGGAAGTTGCAGCTATGAGCGACAAAAAAATCATCATCGACGTGGTAGTCGATGTGCAGAAGGACTTTATCACTGGGGCGTTGGCGAACGAGCAGGCGCAGGCCAATGTGGCGCATTTGGCGAAGGTTGCCAAGGCGCACGCTGAGGCGGGGCATTGGATGTTTTTCACCCGTGACACGCACGAGGACAACTATCTGGACACGCGGGAGGGCCGCCGCCTGCCGGTGGAACACTGCGTCGAGGGCGAGGACGGCTGGAACTTTGCGCCCGAGTTGGAGGACGCCATGGCCGCGACCGAGCCGGAAGTCACCCATATTGTCAATAAGCCGACATTCGGGAGCTATATGCTGCCCAGCGACATTCTGGACGAGCTGATGGCCCACAACAAGGCCGCGACCGATATTGAAAAGTTCGTCATCTACGGCTACTGCACCGACATCTGCGTCATCAGCAACGCGATGGTGCTGCGCGCGGCCTTCCCGGAAACGGAAATCGAGATTCAGTCTGATTGCTGCGCCGGGGTCACGCCCCGGTCGCACCAGACCGCGCTAGATGCCATGCGGAACTGCCAGTTCACCATCGTTTAAAGTTTACATCACAAAAATGCCGGTACAGCGTAAGTGCTGTACCGGCGTTTTTCAGTCCTCGGCGTCCTCGAGAATCGCCACGCACTTTTTCATAGAGGCGGCAAATTCCTCGTCGTTGTTGTTCTGGAACAAAATCAAGTTATCTTTATGCTGGGGGTCGGCCAGGTTTTCCGGGATGGCAAAATTACACTGCTTAATGTACTCGTCCCAATGGGTCAGCTTCCAGGTGTCGCGGTCGGAGTTGCGGTCGATCATCCGCTGGTGGACGACCTCGGGCGAGGTCTCGACCCAGATGACGGCCAGCGTCGCACCTTTCTCAGCCAGTTTGGCCTTCAGATTGGCTATGAACGCATTGTCGCGCACTTCTTGAGTGAACGGCGCGTTAATGAGTACGATATCGTCATAGTCCAGCGCCTCCATGGCCAGGGCCAGGACGCAGTCATACTCATAATCGCGGATGTTGGCCTGGAAAAACGCGCTGCTGCGATCATACGGCTGCCCGGCTACCTTAAAAATCTGTTTGGACAAGACGATCAGCGTGTCCTTATCCAGGTAGACGATATGCTGCAATTCGTGAGCCAGCGCCTTGGCAACGTAGGTTTTGCCGCAGGCGGGCGGAGAGGTTACGAGGATCAGTTTTTTATCCATGGAGAGCCCTTCTCTATACAAACGTTATACGCTTGGCGTATAAACGTATTGTACGACAAACATTTAACAATTTCAATAGGAAACGTTTCCAAAAAGGACAAACCTTGCAAAGTGTATCAAGAAAAGGGCGGGAGCATGAGGAGAACGAAAGTGTGAATATGGATTTTTGTGCGCGACATAGAGGATTCGCGCCACAGCCCTCATAACACAAAAACAGCGGCCAGGCACCGCGGTTTTACGTTTAATCTCTGCGCATTTTTCCGCGCAGCAGGTAATAGCCAGCCCAATCCAGCTTGCCGTACAGGGGTGAGCCGGTGCGCTTGGCCTCGGCCAGCGCCCAGATCAGGCGGGTACTGTGCCAGCGGCAGGGAAGGTAGTAGGCCGAATAGGCTCCCTCAATTTTCATGCGTTCCAGCAAAGCGTGCATCCAGGGGCTGCGCAGCGCGGCGATGGCCTTATCCCGGCGCACGCGGGCACTCTTGGCCGGGTCACGGCGCAGGATGTCGGCGACACCCTCGGCAAAAACGGTCAGCTCGGCACGGTGCAGGGGGCGCATATCCTCCTGTGGGCAGTGGGCGGCGTTGCAGGCACGGTTCAGCTTGGCAAAATGCTCGGGCCAAATCTTGCAGTAATCTGCGTGATATCGGGTCGAGAGTGTCCCGCCGCGGCTGCAATCGTAAAAAGTCAGCGGTGCGGTCAGGGCCGTATAGGCGAAATCCGGGGTAATTTTGCCCAAAAGTTCGACATAATCCAATACGAACTGTAAATCTTCGCCCAAAGTATACTGTCTGTCAAACTGTACCTGTTGGGCATAGGCCGTGCGGTAGAGTTTATTCCAAGGCATCGCCAACAGGCAGTCCAGCCACAGCCGGGCCAGGCCGCTCTGGGGGCGGGTTTCGGCGGCGGCTGTTACCGGCGCAGTGTCGTTTTCATCGGTGGTGTAGTGCCAGCAGACGAAAGAATTCGGTGCGGCGTTCTGGGCGTCCAGGGCAGCCTGCAAAGCCCCGGGGCGCAGGGCATCGTCCGAGTCAAGAAAGACGATATACTCGCTGCCCGCTGCGGCCAGACCGCTGTTGCGCGCACCGGAAACGCCCAGGTCGTCCTGATGGATGACCGTCACGCGGGGGTCACGCGCGGCCCAGGCGTCGCACAGTTTGCCGCTGTTGTCAGGGCTGCCGTCGTCCACCAGGATGCAGGCCAGCCCGCCTGCCACGTCCTGGGAGACAACGCTCTCGACGCAGCGGTCCAGCGTAGCCATGGCCTTGTAGACCGGCACAATGACGGTGATGGTCGGCTTGCTCACTGGGCACCTCCGTTTTCAGTCATGTCGCGCACGATGCGCACAAATTCCGCATAGTAATGTTCTACCGAGAACGCCTTTGCGCGCTCGGCCCCGGCCGCGCCCATCTCGGCGCAGAGGGCCGGGTGCTCGTACAGCATACGGATACTCCACGCCAGCTGGTCGGCCACGGTGTCGCCGCGCTCGACAAGCACTGCCTGGCTTCCTTCCAGGTACTCGGGCATACCGCCGCTGCGGGTGGCAAGCACCGGGCGGCCGCAGGCCATGGCCTCCACCGCTACAAGACCTGCGGCTTCTTCCACCAGGGTGGGCACGCAGCATAGGTCGGCGAGGCGGTAATAGTCTGGTAAATCTTCATTAGGGATATAACCGGTGAACTGCACCCGGTCGCCCAGACTCTTGGCCTGCTGCTCCAATTTGCGTTGGAACACACTTTGCTGGGTGCGGGCAAAGAAGGGGCTGCCCACGATCAGCAGTTTGACGTAGGGCAGCGGCAGCGACGCGACGGCCTCCATCAATTTGTGGATGCCCTTGTCCGGGTCAAGGCGGCCGCAGTAAAGGACGATGAAATCCTCATCGGTAAAGCCCAGCTGGGCGCGCAGCGTTTTGGACGCCGGGCCGGGGCGAAAGCGGTTCGTATCAATGCAGTTATGCAGAATGTAGGCGCGCTGGTGGTCAATGCTGCTGGTGGAAAGGTACTCGCCGCGGATGAACTCGCTGATGGCCAGCACGCCGCCATAGATGTCATCCATGACCGGGGTGCAGGTCGTTTGGCCGTGCAGGTGCGCCAGGCAGCGCCTGCGGCCATACATACGGCTGATGGCGCTGCATTGGGTCAGGTTGCCGCCCTCGCCGATAATCAGGTCGGGCGGGGGCAATTCCAGTGCGAGGGAAAGCTGAACTTTTTGATACCAGGGGTCATAGGGGGCGGCGATGCCGACGCACCGTTCCAGAAAGACCATTGGCCAGTAGCGGCGGTGCCCGCTGGGGCGCGGCACGTAAAGCATTTTGGTGTGCTGCCAGCCCTCGGCAGCGCGGCGGGCGACATCATCGGGCACACTGGCGCACAAAAGCTCCAGCTGACCCTGTTTCTCGTTTTCACGGATCAGATGGGTCAGCAGGGTTTCCACCGCACCGCCCTGCACCGCAGGCACCGGCAGATCCGGCGGCGGTATCAGCAGCACGCGGGGACGCTTTTCTTTGTCGTGATTTCGTAACGCCAATGCAGGCTCCTTAGAAAGTGGATTTTGAACAGATATAGGCTGCGTGTAGGGGCCGGGTATGCCCGGCACGCAGCTTTCCCGCAGGAAGGCAGTTCCCGGCAGGTTGAGGGCCGCGCGAACCTTACTTGATCGGGCACAAACTTTGTGCGCTCATCATGGCCCAGCGGGCGGCGCTAAGCTTTTCGGTCATCTTCATGTTGCGGCAGTTGGGCAGGTAGCTGATTAAGCCCTGCATCAG
>OBHX01003549.1_pt1 | contig 11015 bp, 20 predicted proteins | sample 1519331 | NCBI WGS metagenome assembly OBHX01 (sample SAMEA2602897, study PRJEB22501) | metagenome
AGGTCGCCCTCCTCGCGGAGGGCGTGGATAGAAATAGATGATAGGCCGCCAGATTTGACAGGTCTCCATGTCGCCCTCCTCGCGGAGGGCGTGGATAGAAATGGTCTGTGCCACGTCCTGGGAGCTGATCGGGATGGTCGCCCTCCTCGCGGAGGGCGTGGATAGAAATCGTTTGCTGGTCGAAATCGCGCACAGCGGGCTTGTCGCCCTCCTCGCGGAGGGCGTGGATAGAAATTCCAAAACAGACCGCGGCCGATACCAAAAAACTGGGTCGCCCTCCTCGCGGAGGGCGTGGATAGAAATTGGGTGGTCTTGAGCTCCGGGTCGTAGACCAGACGTCGCCCTCCTCGCGGAGGGCGTGGATAGAAATTCGCAGGCGTGCATACCAGCATTGCAGCGGTCAGGTCGCCCTCCTCGCGGAGGGCGTGGATAGAAATTAAGCGGATACGCTTGTGTGGCAAAATTATTAGGTCGCCCTCCTCGCGGAGGGCGTGGATAGAAATGCTCCTTGTAGTCAAACACCCGGAGGGGAAGCGGGTCGCCCTCCTCGCGGAGGGCGTGGATAGAAATGGTTAGGCGCAACCGTTGCAGCCGCAACCGGTGGTCGCCCTCCTCGCGGAGGGCGTGGATAGAAATTGCACCGTGTTCCGGGTCTCGCAGGACTGAGTGGGTCGCCCTCCTCGCGGAGGGCGTGGATAGAAATCCCATGTGCCTTACCATCAAGGCGACGGACGCCAGTCGCCCTCCTCGCGGAGGGCGTGGATAGAAATTGGTAGCCAAGCTGGCAGATTGCCTGATTGGTGCCAGGTCGCCCTCCTCGCGGAGGGCGTGGATAGAAATAGATGATAGGCCGCCAGATTTGACAGGTCTCCATAGGTCGCCCTCCTCGCGGAGGGCGTGGATAGAAATCTTGCAAGCTTGACAAATTGACACCTACCAGATGTCGCCCTCCTCGCGGAGGGCGTGGATAGAAATATTTGCTGGCGGTATTGCTGCTCACCCTCAACGCGTCGCCCTCCTCGCGGAGGGCGTGGATAGAAATTTCCCTATGTGGAGAGCGACGTGAGCGCCTACCGCGTCGCCCTCCTCGCGGAGGGCGTGGATAGAAATCTGTACTCGGCCTTGTACTGGCTGTAGTGCATGCGGTCGCCCTCCTCGCGGAGGGCGTGGATAGAAATATAAGGAGCCCGGATTTTGCGGCTACTGTCACCATGGTCGCCCTCCTCGCGGAGGGCGTGGATAGAAATAAATGCGTCGATATTTTCCAACGATTTGGAAATGGTCGCCCTCCTCGCGGAGGGCGTGGATAGAAATAGATACCAGGTGATGTGCTCAGAGGCGTCAAAGCGTCGCCCTCCTCGCGGAGGGCGTGGATAGAAATAAAACTCAGGCTCTCACCGATGCCATGAACGATGTCGCCCTCCTCGCGGAGGGCGTGGATAGAAATTGAAAGGGGCAGTACAATGATTGATGAAATTATTGTCGCCCTCCTCGCGGAGGGCGTGGATAGAAATTTTTTTGCGCACATTCAGAGCAACCTCCCGCCGCGTCGCCCTCCTCGCGGAGGGCGTGGATAGAAATATCTTGAGCAACTTGATGACCAGAGCGTGCTTGTCGTCGCCCTCCTCGCGGAGGGCGTGGATAGAAATACTCCGAAGTTGAACGCCTTGCCAAGAACGGCGAGTCGCCCTCCTCGCGGAGGGCGTGGATAGAAATCTGCTTCGACTTTGCCAGCAGGGAATGGCCTTGCGTCGCCCTCCTCGCGGAGGGCGTGGATAGAAATTGAACTTCATCGTCCAGATGGGCATCGATATACGTCGCCCTCCTCGCGGAGGGCGTGGATAGAAATGAGTTTCTTGGAGTAGTCGTTGTCCTGAAGGCGGTAGTCGTCGCCCTCCTCGCGGAGGGCGTGGATAGAAATGAGTACCACCGAAGACACGGCCTGAGTCGACTGGTCGCCCTCCTCGCGGAGGGCGTGGATAGAAATTCAACGCAGCAGCCCCAGAGGTACTTGCTGAAAGTCGCCCTCCTCGCGGAGGGCGTGGATAGAAATAATTCTTCATTGAAGTTGTAGAACACAATCAATCGTCGCCCTCCTCGCGGAGGGCGTGGATAGAAATTTCGCCTGCTCCGGGTTCAGTGCGCCGCCAGCGGGTCGCCCTCCTCGCGGAGGGCGTGGATAGAAATACCTCTCCGGGGCCAAACGGGGCATAAAGGTCGTGTCGCCCTCCTCGCGGAGGGCGTGGATAGAAATAGTGCAACCTGCGTTGCGCCGCGATAGATAAGCTGGTCGCCCTCCTCGCGGAGGGCGTGGATAGAAATCGCTCGCCCGCTGTCTTTGGGTTCAATCGCCACGAGTCGCCCTCCTCGCGGAGGGCGTGGATAGAAATATGGATGGCTATGTGAAGGGCTATATCGACAGACGTCGCCCTCCTCGCGGAGGGCGTGGATAGAAATCGGTCTGTCCCGGATTATTTGTGGCATTAGAAAAGTCGCCCTCCTCGCGGAGGGCGTGGATAGAAATCTCCTTACTTCTTTTTGCCGATGGAACGCAGGGCGTCGCCCTCCTCGCGGAGGGCGTGGATAGAAATGAGACAAACGGCGTTTCTGTGCCACCGCGTCCCGTCGCCCTCCTCGCGGAGGGCGTGGATAGAAATCCTGGTACAGGATCACCGTGAATGGGGTCGGACGTCGCCCTCCTCGAGGAGGGCGTGGATAGAAATAAGATTGCCCGGGAGAAAATCAAAATGATGCTCTGTCGCCCTCCTCGCGGAGGGCGTGGATAGAAATACCAGTGTTGTTCCAATCAGGCCGACCACCGCAGGTCGCCCTCCTCGCGGAGGGCGTGGATAGAAATTCCCGGTAGGTGTAGCCGTCGTGCTCATCTTCCAGTCGCCCTCCTCGCGGAGGGCGTGGATAGAAATTCCCGGTAGGTGTAGCCGTCGTGCTCATCTTCCAGTCGCCCTCCTCGCGGAGGGCGTGGATAGAAATAACATCAAAACCGTTGACCTGCCGGTCACGAAAGGGTCGCCCTCCTCGCGGAGGGCGTGGATAGAAATGGTGTTGGTGTTGTCACCGGCAAGGTCCCGGGCGTCGCCCTCCTCGCGGAGGGCGTGGATAGAAATCGTGATGTCATCGTATAGCAGAGCGAAACGGAAAGGTCGCCCTCCTCGCGGAGGGCGTGGATAGAAATTTTCGAGGCAGGGGCCATTCCTCGCAGCCTCCAAGTCGCCCTCCTCGCGGAGGGCGTGGATAGAAATTTACCGACCTCATCACGCATACGCTTGTTGAACGGTCGCCCTCCTCGCGGAGGGCGTGGATAGAAATCCGCTGGGCGTGTTTGACCTTGGAGGCGTAGTCCGTCGCCCTCCTCGCGGAGGGCGTGGATAGAAATAAAAATGAATAAGCGATTTAGGCTCCACTGGGGGGTCGCCCTCCTCGCGGAGGGCGTGGATAGAAATGGCATGGTAATAGACACCGTCGCAGCCGCCGAGGGTCGCCCTCCTCGCGGAGGGCGTGGATAGAAATCGATATGCAAGCAGCAGCAACTATTTCCCAAGTGAGTCGCCCTCCTCGCGGAGGGCGTGGATAGAAATATAGAATAGGTCTTGGGCCAGTTTTCAGCACTGAAGGTCGCCCTCCTCGCGGAGGGCGTGGATAGAAATACCGACAACACCGGTGATGCACCGTATCAGAACAGTCGCCCTCCTCGCGGAGGGCGTGGATAGAAATTTGACGTTCCGGGTGCTGGTGCTGTAGAAGTAGGTGTCGCCCTCCTCGCGGAGGGCGTGGATAGAAATTGGATCTGGAGGCCAGGGCCCAAGATCTGAAGCGGGTCGCCCTCCTCGCGGAGGGCGTGGATAGAAATGGGAAGCTGCCGCAGCTGTACTTGTATGCGGTGCGTCGCCCTCCTCGCGGAGGGCGTGGATAGAAATAACTCGACATTGTTGAAATTGTTGAGAATGCGAAGTCGCCCTCCTCGCGGAGGGCGTGGATAGAAATTCGCAGCGGGTCGGCACCTACACCGGGGACGGCGAGTCGCCCTCCTCGCGGAGGGCGTGGATAGAAATATGGCAGCCTCGACGCACTCCTTCCGTGCGCCAAGTCGCCCTCCTCGCGGAGGGCGTGGATAGAAATACACGCAGCGAGTTTGCTTGCCCTTGCGGGTGCAGTCGCCCTCCTCGCGGAGGGCGTGGATAGAAATTGGAAAGCCTACCCGAAAAAGACCGGCAAGCAGGTCGCCCTCCTCGCGGAGGGCGTGGATAGAAATTCCACCTTCCAGCTCACCGACAACAACAAGCGAGTCGCCCTCCTCGCGGAGGGCGTGGATAGAAATACCTTCAGAGCGTTGTCAGCCGCGTCGACATACGTCGCCCTCCTCGCGGAGGGCGTGGATAGAAATCCGCTGTGCGTGTTTGACCTTAGAGGCGTAGTCCGTCGCCCTCCTCGCGGAGGGCGTGGATAGAAATTCTGAGCGGCTCTATGTTGGCTCGAACGCACTCGGTCGCCCTCCTCGCGGAGGGCGTGGATAGAAATCGATTCTTCCGCGAGAAAACGACCTTGCGAAAGAGTCGCCCTCCTCGCGGAGGGCGTGGATAGAAATAGAAGTATAAGCAGAGTGAGAAAAAGCCCTGGAAGGTCGCCCTCCTCGCGGAGGGCGTGGATAGAAATTGCACAGAAGCAGGAAGCACCGGCTGAAAAGGCGTCGCCCTCCTCGCGGAGGGCGTGGATAGAAATATGGAGTATTACGAGAAGCTCCATGAAAAGTACCGGTCGCCCTCCTCGCGGAGGGCGTGGATAGAAATATATTCGGTTACTCCTTTCATTCAGTGGACCTGAGGTCGCCCTCCTCGCGGAGGGCGTGGATAGAAATTACTACGCCGAGGGAGGCTGCTCGCCTGAGAGCCGTCGCCCTCCTCGCGGAGGGCGTGGATAGAAATTTGCTGGAGGGCACCAGATGGCACTCAGACCTAGTCGCCCTCCTCGCGGAGGGCGTGGATAGAAATTATCTGCAATCTACATCCTACGCCAAAGCCGCCGTCGCCCTCCTCGCGGAGGGCGTGGATAGAAATAGGCTGCTGGCCGTGATCTGAACGATGAACGGCTGTCGCCCTCCTCGCGGAGGGCGTGGATAGAAATTCATGCGGCGATCACTCCTTTTCATGGTCTATTATGTCGCCCTCCTCGCGGAGGGCGTGGATAGAAATAGAAGATCGTGAAGCTGTCCAGCAAATACAAGTGGGTCGCCCTCCTCGCGGAGGGCGTGGATAGAAATAGCGTAAATCAGGGAACCAACCTGATGGCAGATGCGTCGCCCTCCTCGCGGAGGGCGTGGATAGAAATGGGAGGGCTGGAAAAAGCTGCGCAGAGCCTGAAGTCGCCCTCCTCGCGGAGGGCGTGGATAGAAATATCTGCTGCCTGGACAATGAAGCCCAGGTGCATGAGTCGCCCTCCTCGCGGAGGGCGTGGATAGAAATCGATCTCAGTCAGCTTGTCCAGCTCATCGGCAGGTCGCCCTCCTCGCGGAGGGCGTGGATAGAAATTCCTTTTCAGGTATTCAAAAAGCCGCGCCCGGTGTGGTCGCCCTCCTCGCGGAGGGCGTGGATAGAAATCTGGTTGCCCACCTGAATATCTTTATAGACTTTTGTCGCCCTCCTCGCGGAGGGCGTGGATAGAAATAAAACGCCTTTGGTGATCCTAGAGTAAGAGCAGGGTCGCCCTCCTCGCGGAGGGCGTGGATAGAAATTGTATGATGATTTTGGAAAGCTGACCCTCAAAAGTCGCCCTCCTCGCGGAGGGCGTGGATAGAAATCAATGCCGGCACTCTGGCAGCGGCCCAGCAGGCGGTCGCCCTCCTCGCGGAGGGCGTGGATAGAAATTGAGCTTCGGAGCTCGCGGGCTTACTATGGTCCGGTCGCCCTCCTCGCGGAGGGCGTGGATAGAAATGTTACCGCACGGTACGGTCTGCTCCGCTACAAGGGTCGCCCTCCTCGCGGAGGGCGTGGATAGAAATAGGCTTTCGCTGAGGAGAACGCTACGCACATCGCGTCGCCCTCCTCGCGGAGGGCGTGGATAGAAATTCTGGTCTCGGCAATCTGGTGACCAGCGCAGGAAGTCGCCCTCCTCGCGGAGGGCGTGGATAGAAATTCGCAGCAGCACTCCTGCTGCTGCATCTGCATGGCAAGTCGCCCTCCTCGCAGAGGGCGTGGATAGAAATCATCCGCCGCCGCTTGGCAGCGCGGATGCGGGCATTGTCGCCCTCCTCGCAGAGGGCGTGGATAGAAATTTCGAGAGGCCGGGTGGATTTGTTGATGTTATTGTCGCCCTCCTCGCAGAGGGCGTGGATAGAAATTCCACCTGTTCCAGCGCATACGCCACCACGTTGGGTCGCCCTCCTCGCAGAGGGCGTGGATAGAAATTTCGAGAGGCCGGGTGGATTTGTTGATGTTATTGTCGCCCTCCTCGCAGAGGGCGTGGATAGAAATTCCACCTGTTCCAGCGCATACGCCACCACGTTGGGTCGCCCTCCTCGCAGAGGGCGTGGATAGAAATTTCGAGAGGCCGGGTGGATTTGTTGATGTTATTGTCGCCCTCCTCGCAGAGGGCGTGGATAGAAATCGTTTGAATTAGCATTAATTTTTGCTGTTTTTGGGTCGCCCTCCTCGCAGAGGGCGTGGATAGAAATGTCTGTATCTAGGTTTGACTGTTCAAATTTTCCGCGTCGCCCTCCTCGCAGAGGGCGTGGATAGAAATTTTTGCACAAAGGCAGCCCATGGGCGCAGCCGCGTCGCCCTCCTCGCAGAGGGCGTGGATAGAAATATGCAGCAGCTGTTTGCCATGCAGATGCAGCAGCAGTCGCCCTCCTCGCAGAGGGCGTGGATAGAAATTTCGAAAGAGGTTTGCAACGTCTGTACCCACTCGGGTCGCCCTCCTCGCAGAGGGCGTGGATAGAAATTGGCAAGCGCAGTCGTAACTGTAGCAGAAAAAGGTCGCCCTCCTCGCAGAGGGCGTGGATAGAAATCGTACCCAGACCAGGTGAGTGCCTCGCTGTGGGTGGTCGCCCTCCTCGCAGAGGGCGTGGATAGAAATCCTGCCTCCTACGAGCCTGCGGGCCTTTAAGGACTGTCGCCCTCCTCGCAGAGGGCGTGGATAGAAATTCTCATGTTCTTCGGGCTGACGTTGACAGCCTTGGTCGTCGCCCTCCTCGCAGAGGGCGTGGATAGAAATAGCTGCTTGCAGGTTGAAAGCAGCAAGCCCGCCCCGTCGCCCTCCTCGCAGAGGGCGTGGATAGAAATCTCCGGCATCTTGGAAATTACCACGTTCTCCGGGTCGCCCTCCTCGCAGAGGGCGTGGATAGAAATATTGTCCACAATGCCGCCGACTACAACAACGCCGAGTCGCCCTCCTCGCAGAGGGCGTGGATAGAAATATTGTCCACAATGCCGCCGACTACAACAACGCCGAGTCGCCCTCCTCGCAGAGGGCGTGGATAGAAATATTGTCCACAATGCCGCCGACTACAACAACGCCGAGTCGCCCTCCTCGCAGAGGGCGTGGATAGAAATAACAACACCCTCGGGAACATCGGCCCGATCTACGTCGCCCTCCTCGCAGAGGGCGTGGATAGAAATCACCTGAGCACGCTGGCCGTGGTCGAGCTCATGCGTCGCCCTCCTCGCAGAGGGCGTGGATAGAAATATCTCGTCGGCATCCTCGATGGCAGCTTTCGCCCGTCGCCCTCCTCGCAGAGGGCGTGGATAGAAATATATAATTACAGCCGGGTGCGGATACACTCGGCTGTCGCCCTCCTCGCAGAGGGCGTGGATAGAAATACATCAACGATGTGGCCCAAATCAATGGAGCATCCGTCGCCCTCCTCGCGGAGGGCGTGGATAGAAATTTCCCGATTGCAGAGCAAAGAGAAAGCCAAGGAAGGTCGCCCTCCTCGCGGAGGGCGTGGATAGAAATAGCCTTTGTCTTGCTGTAGTTTGCTACTGTGCCGGAGTCGCCCTCCTCGCGGAGGGCGTGGATAGAAATCCAATCGACTGCTCTGGGAGCACTGGAAAGAATTGTCGCCCTCCTCGCGGAGGGCGTGGATAGAAATTTGCCATGCTCTGTTTGCTGCTGCCTCTGCCGAGGTCGCCCTCCTCGCGGAGGGCGTGGATAGAAATCTCGTAATACTTTTGAACTTGGAATGCCTGTCGCGTCGCCCTCCTCGCGGAGGGCGTGGATAGAAATGATTGTGTAGACGTTTTGTCCACCGATTGTATCGTGTCGCCCTCCTCGCGGAGGGCGTGGATAGAAATCCAGTCAGGAACGGGGCCATGCAGATGCCCTGCGGTCGCCCTCCTCGCGGAGGGCGTGGATAGAAATCTTAAAATGCCCGGCAGCGCGACCAAACTTTATAGTCGCCCTCCTCGCGGAGGGCGTGGATAGAAATTTCCCGGGCGGCCTCTGCGGCCTTCTCTGCCCGCGTCGCCCTCCTCGCGGAGGGCGTGGATAGAAATAACCACAATCGGGATTCGGTCATCGGCAGGATCATCGTCGCCCTCCTCGCGGAGGGCGTGGATAGAAATTTCCAGCACAAATGGGTCAAGGACCCGAAGCCGTGGTCGCCCTCCTCGCGGAGGGCGTGGATAGAAATTACGAGGTGAGCGGAAAGCTAACGCAAGGGACCTGGTCGCCCTCCTCGCGGAGGGCGTGGATAGAAATTCGTGCTCCAAGCACTCCTCCTCGTCGTAAAACTGTCGCCCTCCTCGCGGAGGGCGTGGATAGAAATGTTTCGAGGGAGTATTCCTCCCACCGGTCGAGCAGGTCGCCCTCCTCGCGGAGGGCGTGGATAGAAATAAAAAATCGCGCGGGGCGCTGACGCGCCCTTTGAAGTCGCCCTCCTCGCGGAGGGCGTGGATAGAAATAGGTCGAGCAGCAACACCCCGCCCGCACGGCCATGTCGCCCTCCTCGCGGAGGGCGTGGATAGAAATCTGCACATTCGCCGCCGAAATGCCGGACTTGCTGGTCGCCCTCCTCGCGGAGGGCGTGGATAGAAATGTGATCCAGGCAAGCGTCTTTTCGGGGATGCCCTCGTCGCCCTCCTCGCGGAGGGCGTGGATAGAAATTTGTACGGCTGCACGCGGATCACGTCAAGTTTTGGTCGCCCTCCTCGCGGAGGGCGTGGATAGAAATTCTCCCTGTCATTGCCGCCGCCAGACTAGAGCAGTTGTCGCCCTCCTCGCGGAGGGCGTGGATAGAAATTGCACTATCTGGATACGAACGGCCAGAAGTACAAGTCGCCCTCCTCGCGGAGGGCGTGGATAGAAATCCGGCGAGGAAGCTCCGCGCCCGGCAGCACCGCGCGTCGCCCTCCTCGCGGAGGGCGTGGATAGAAATCCATTCGGCCCGGTCGCGGATCAAGATTGTACAAGGTCGCCCTCCTCGCGGAGGGCGTGGATAGAAATCCGGCTACGGCAGCTATGGTGACTGCGCCGGACGTCGCCCTCCTCGCGGAGGGCGTGGATAGAAATTCATAATCATCGTCGTAACCCACTGCGGCAGTTGTCGCCCTCCTCGCGGAGGGCGTGGATAGAAATACGCCGTCAATGTAAACGTTGAAGCTGTTGACGGTCGCCCTCCTCGCGGAGGGCGTGGATAGAAATAATTTGTTGCCGTACCGCTGCCACGCCTACCGGGTCGCCCTCCTCGCGGAGGGCGTGGATAGAAATCGGGATGCTGGTGACGCTGGTCCGTTCAGCGGACAGTCGCCCTCCTCGCGGAGGGCGTGGATAGAAATCAGTACAAGAGTAACACAGAAATGAAAAGAAGTCGTCGCCCTCCTCGCGGAGGGCGTGGATAGAAATAGCTTGTCCAGTGCCAGCACAAAGGCGGCGGCTTGTCGCCCTCCTCGCGGAGGGCGTGGATAGAAATTTGCATATCCCTACGGTGACCCCGAAAACAAGCGTCGCCCTCCTCGCGGAGGGCGTGGATAGAAATTGGCCGACATCACCGGTATGCTGAAGCAGGTCGGTCGCCCTCCTCGCGGAGGGCGTGGATAGAAATTACAACGGCAAGGCGTGGGTGGCGATGACCGGCGTCGCCCTCCTCGCGGAGGGCGTGGATAGAAATGCCGGAGCCTTCGCCGTCACCGTAGCCGTAGCCGGAGGTCGCCCTCCTCGCGGAGGGCGTGGATAGAAATTGAACTTTGCCTTTAGGATTGCGTGATTTATGGGTCGCCCTCCTCGCGGAGGGCGTGGATAGAAATTGCGAGAAGTTCGGCGGGGGTGAAGTTCCCGCTTGTCGCCCTCCTCGCGGAGGGCGTGGATAGAAATGGAATCAGCTACGATTCCGTATCTCACCCGGTGCGTCGCCCTCCTCGCGGAGGGCGTGGATAGAAATCGGGAGGACACCCGCTATCTGACCCACTACATCGTCGCCCTCCTCGCGGAGGGCGTGGATAGAAATTCTACCAACTCCGAATCCACCATCTGCCGAGTACAGTCGCCCTCCTCGCGGAGGGCGTGGATAGAAATCACTCTGGAAGCGTCCTACCTCATCATAGAGCGCGTCGCCCTCCTCGCGGAGGGTGTGGATAGAAATCTGTCTGAGCTTCAGCGGATTCCGCACATCGTAAGTCGCCCTCCTCGCGGAGGGTGTGGATAGAAATAGCATCGACTTGAGGTAGGTGCCGGATTCTGCGGTGTCGCCCTCCTCGCGGAGGGTGTGGATAGAAATAGAATGCCTACGGCTACGATGAGATCACCGCCGACGTCGCCCTCCTCGCGGAGGGCGTGGATAGAAATCATGTGAGCCTCCTACTTGCTGAACGTCAGGAAACGTCGCCCTCCTCGCGGAGGGCGTGGATAGAAATCAAGCAGTAGTGCAGCTAGTGCAAGCGCTCTGGGTCGCCCTCCTCGCGGAGGGCGTGGATAGAAATCGACATTGTGACCGATGCTTTGACGGCCTTCGGGGTCGCCCTCCTCGCGGAGGGCGTGGATAGAAATTGAACTTCATCGTCCAGATG
>OBHX01003557.1_pt1 | contig 11000 bp, 10 predicted proteins | sample 1519331 | NCBI WGS metagenome assembly OBHX01 (sample SAMEA2602897, study PRJEB22501) | metagenome
TTAACTTCATTGAATTGTTCATCAATTTCTTTCCGAGTATAAAACTCTTCAATACCTGTAATTGGGATTTTTTTACGGAGTTCACCATTAATAAAACATAATAAACTCCCATTTTCATATGTGAAATCATCATACTTCTTATTTAACTCTGATTCAACATAATCCTTTGTAGGATAAGTGTTGAGGATTAAATCATCGAAATTAATTATTTTCAAACATTCATCACCTGAATAACAGTATAATTTATTTTCTTCAAGAACAAGATCATCATATTTTTTTCTTAAGCTTTCAAAAATACTATTAAAAATATTACTATTTTCAGAAATAGGAGTATTGCTTTTTTGAGGTGAAATAGTGCTTGATAATGGTACAATTATATAATTCGTAGTGATACGATCTCCAGCATATATTGCAAGTTTAAAAAAAGTCACCTTCCAAAACATTATCAGGTATTTTACAGGAATTTTCATCTAAATGTATACGAGTTTTGTTATTCCAACTATCCTTAAAAATAACATATTTTTCACTATTTTCTTCCCATAATTCCCCTGAAAATTTAAAATGTGCTCGTATTATATTTTTAGATTTGTTAACAAGGAATTCATGGTCTGTTCTTTTTAAAGATTGTTGTTGTATTTCAAATTGTAATGTGATCACACTAATCATCCCCCCTCATCATATTTTTCCTATTTTAAATTACTTTTATGATTTTCATGTCTGTTGCAGGATTTAATCCTTCATAACCTCTAATAAATGCTGTGAGAACGTAAGTTCCTCGCTCTAACTGAATTCCTAATCTTTCAGATTTTCCTGTTTCATTAATTTTACGAGTATAAGGAACACCATTAATTACTAGAACTACTTCTTTATCGGTATAGTTAAAATCAGATTTATCACAATATAATTTTGCATATATTCCATCTGATTTGTAGTTTACTTTTAATTCTGTGTTGTCTTCTCCTGCATTGTCACTCCATCTTCTGATTTTGATTCGCATACTGTTTTTTGTGTAGTTTTCGTAGACATTATTTGCTGTGGATTCTACTGCAGTTAATCTGTTTCCTATTACTTGTCCTTGATATGCACTTAATGCTTCACCTTTGATGTATGTTGGTGCGGTTAGGTCATTTCTTACACGACAATGTCCGTATTCACTTGTACTGCTTAAACCATAGTCAGGTTTATTGCTTGAATGGTTTTTTGTAGCATATTCATCATGTGTATGTTTTCGTAATGCGAAATTTGCACTGTTCATGTTGTTTAAGTGTGTTGCATTAATTTCAGTGTCTTCTTTTTCATTTGTTAGTATTTTAATTAACTCTTCTTTATGTAAATAAGTGTTGTCTAAATTGTTTAAAGTGTCTTTAAGTGCTTGTAAGCATTTTTCTTCCACTATAACAATTTTTTCAACAATATCTTCAGTGTCATTGTAAATTAAAACATTTGCTCCAATAATGTCACCATTATTGTCTTTGTAGTATACTTCTGATTCAATATCCATTAATCTCACCATTTTATGTTTTGTATTCTATATAATTCGGTTTAATGTAACATTGCTTACGAATATTCTCTCTTTTAGCATAATAACCAAGACTAATGCCACTATCATCAAGATTAGGAGTGTAAACAATTGTTACAATATCATTCAGGTTCAATAAGGTTGATTTATCATCATTATTAATAATATCGAAGCATAATTCCTGCTTATCATAATCTACAGTATAATCAACATCTTCTATTAGTTCAGTGTTATCTGATGATGGATTTAACACTACTTTACGAATTGGGTCTACTGGAGCAGTTCTTAAAGGTATTCTCCTTGTTTCTATTTCCTTTTCACTTATTTGTATTGTTTCCTTGAAATAATCAAGTATTAAAGGCATCTCATCATTACTTAAATTACGAATAAACAATGGATTATAACTAACACTCAAAGTACCAGCAGGTAAACTGTTTAATACCTCATTATAGAATAATAACTCATCTTTATCATAATCAACATGATAATCAATAAACTCACTAAACACCATGGTTGAACCTGATAATGGTTGTAAACTACAATTCAACATTGGATATGATGGACTGGATATGAAATTTATCTCTGTAAATAATGGTGGTTGAAGTGTTCCTGTTTTATCAGTGTATCCTTTCACATATACTTGATGTTCTTTCAGTATTGTGATTATTGAAGGATTTTCCTTCAAATAATTATATGCTTTTTCATTGTCAGCATCTTTGAATTTTTCCTCAGGCACTCCTTCCAAGTTTGTGAATTCCTGCACCTGTGAAGGTTCTATGATTATGTAATGTTCTGTTACTTCCTTATCCCGGATAATGTCCACATTACAAGTTACAGTTGGTTCAACAGAAAATGGAGCATTTACACGACCCCAAACATTAGCACCAAGCATTGGAGCAGTTTTCGGATAATAATAATGTGTACGAACATACATTTCATCAGGAATATCACAAGTCAAATATAATGTCAAATTTTCAATTAACGGTGTTTCACCAGTCTTCTTTGTCTGTAATCTTGCACGAACAAATAAAACATTACGAAGATCGGATTCATCAAAATCCTGTTGATGATTAATTCCTATTGTTTTCCAGGTTCTGCCATTGTTACTGACTTGATATTCACAAGTAAGGTCCGGTTGTGTTGCATCTCCAGTATCGGAGGCAGATAATAAGACTGATTTTATCCTGTTTGCGAAGATTGGTTTCAAGTATAACCAGTAATCCTTATTAACAGGATATCCTGTCTTGAATTCTCTGATATGTGCTTGGAATGCGAAATCCTGTGGAGCATATTTTCCTTGATGATATTCAACATCATCCTCTTTCCCATACCTTATCCAGGTCATTCCATTGTTGAATGTGTAAAATGCGTTTCCATCTGTGTATACATCTGCATGGCAGTGTTTGTTCCAGCCTCCTAACCAGTAGCAGTGACTGTAATGGGATAATGGTGATAATAAGACTATTGCGTAGGTTTCACCTGCTTTTACGGTGCATGGGTGGTCAAATAGTATACTTGCAATGTCCGGACTACTGTTTTGGAATCTTACTTCCTGTTGAGCTAATACAGTATATTTTCCATCGTAATCACAGGCTAATTCTTCAGGATATAATACTCCATCTTTATCTATTGTTTTTCTTATCTGTACGATTAAAGGTGATGCAGTATTATATTTGTCTTCTCCTGCACTTGCTTTAATATTCAGTACGATTGATTCAAGTAAACCAGTTTTCTTTGCTTTAAAAGTTTGTGCTCTTCCAATACTTGGTATTTCGTTGTTTAATTGGTTTTCTAACCAGTTAGGTCTTGTTTCATAATGTCTGTTTTTATCAAAACCAATATACCAATGTTCATTTGCAGTCATATCTCCACCGATAATTTTACCTGTACTGTCTTTAATAGCCCATGGGCTGTAGTTCCTTGTTGATTTGTCAATTGTACTGGTTGTTTGTTGTGGAATTTTAACTTGATGAATGATTTTATCGTTATCAAGTAATCCTTCTATAACTGCTGTGGTTTTGTTAGTGTCGATTAATGTTGTGTCATCAAAATCCATGAATACTTCTTTATTTGTACCTGTATCAAATACAACATTGTTATCTGTAGTTATTTTGTATCCATAACTCTTATTAGTGTCTACAGGTACCGGTGTGAATCTTTTACGAATTGCAGGAGGTGTTAAGTATTCTATTTTTTCAAGGTTTTGTTTTAACCATTCGTCATTTTTACAGATTTGCCTTAGCATTTCAACCGTAACCTCTCTTTGCTCATCAAAACTCATTAAACCAAGATTCTTATAAACTGGTGGACATTCTTTCATATATTATCAACTCACTCTCTATTTTGTTTGAACAATTATCTCCTCATTTCCAGGTTTCACACCATTTGCAGGATAAATATACAAGTTTTTACTTGTGACATTATAATAATAACAGCCTGGTGTTAATTCATTGGTACTGTTTTTTCTTGTGTATCCATCATCAGTATTTGTATTTATTACTCCAACAACAGTGGCAGGTTCGTAGATATAATAAATATTTGGGTTTTCAGTACTTGTTTTCCATTCTCCACGATAACCTCCAGTTGTTAGGTTGAAAGTATATGTTAAATGTATTATACTTGTATTGTCTTCCTGTAATAATGATTCGGTAATTTTCTCGTAGATATCATGGCTTATGAGGATTTCTCCATTGGTCACTCCGATTTCAGTAGTGTTTAATATTTCTGATGCTTTGAAATCAGTTGTAAGGATTAATTGTTTGTTTTTCAAATCAACACTTGTTTTACATCCTTTACTGATTGTTTGTTTTCCTAATATTGTATCTGTTTTTCGTGGTCTTCCAGTTCCTTTTCCTAATACGATGTAGGTGATTGGTTCGAATTCATTGTTAATCCATCTGTTCAGGAAAAAAGACTCACCAAGCAAGGTTATCAGGTTATCATTTTCCATTATTACTTTATCATGTGTATGGAATTTGTAATGTCCTTTAATCTGTATATTCATATTATATTCACCGTTATTTCATTCAATTTTAAACTTGTATATACTTGTACTGTGTGACTACATTCTTTTAAATCAGTGTTCATGTTCAAGTGTATTACCTTTGATAATGGCATATACTGTTGTAATCGTTTACTTAAGTTGCTTGCATCTTCCATACGGATATTAGCTGGTATTTTTGTGTAATCAAAGATTAAATCATAATCTGAAGGAGTGTAATTGTATTTGCTTCTTGCATACATACATTTTTTTTGAACCATAAATTTTATTCTCCTTGTTTTTTATCACGAATTACTTGAGTAATATCTGTGGTACTGTTAATCCATACTTCATCGTTTTCTGTTAGGTTTTCAGGTGCTTCCTCTTCAGTATCTGTAATATGGATTGTATTTTCACCAGTATTGTCTGCTGTTATAATCACATCATCAGTTTGATACTGTGTAAGGTCTGATGGTAATGTGTCAAGGAATTCAAAGGAATTTGTGAATGTAGTTGCAGTATCTACAAGTTCACGAGTAATATTTCCGATTGTTACTTGAATATTTCCTTGTACAGTGTTAATATATTCATTACCTTCAACTATGATAGTTAATTCTTTCACACCTGTACTTGATGAACCATACCCGAATAATACTTCACATACACCATTACTAAAATGTAATTCCATTTCATCAACAGGAGTATTATTTTCTTTAACAACTGCAAGTAAACTCCCATTAAAACCTGTTTTTGTTTTAACAGTGAATGGTATTTCCAAGTCCTCATTTGCACTACCATAAAAGTGTGATGGAAGTATTAATTCCGGTGTAATCTTTTTAATATTCATTAATAATGGTTCTGATATGGAATTACAGAATTTATTACTTTTCTCATGTATTACCTGATACTCAACATCACCAGTATTTGCTCCGGTATTGATATTGAAACTGAATGCTCCACTCGTATCAACAGTTGTTTCATCAACAACAACATTATTTCGAAGTAATTTCACAGTTTCACCACTTACATCTTCTGTAGACATTAACTCACCAATTAAAATATAATCTGTAAATGCTTCCCATTCAGTTTCAGAAGGCTTGTTTAAAACAATACTTGTACTAATTAAGCAGAATTTACTATTAACTTTCACATTTAAAGGATAATTAACATTATTTTCATTCTTAAACACTGTAAACTTTGAATACAAGTCACAACACTTATAATTTAACTGGATATTTTTCAAAGTTAAACTTGCATTCTGATACACTCTAAAGAAAGTTGGATCGTTACAAGTGATTATTGGATTGTATTCCGGACATGAGGTTATGGTGGTGTTTTCTGTAATGTTTTCAGGAGTGAGGTTATATGTACCATTTAGTAATGATATGATGTTTTTTTCTCCTTCAACATGAGATAATGCTTGTTTTAATGTTTTGAAGGCTGTTGGTTTACTGTTTCCATTATTAGTATCGTTCCCATTTTCTGCATCTACATACCAATCAGCACTGTTACAGCCTTTTACGGTTATGTAGATTTCTTCACTTGCTAAATCATTTTCATGTATGATTAGGTCAGGTGTAGTGTCTTTTTGTGCATCTTCTATTGTTTTAAAGCATTTAAATATGAATGTGGAATCCATATTGTTTATGTCCTCTGTTTTTAAACTCCATGTTTCATTGGAATTTAGGAACAATCCTTCTTTGAATAATTTGTTATTCTTATATGGTACTATGATGTATGGTTTTTCAGATTCTTCAATGATAGTTTCAGATATTGTATTGTAAGTGTTATTATTGTATACTTCTTCACCTTTACTATTTAAAATTTTAAATGTGAAATTAAATTTCTGACCTTCAAGTAAGTTGTTGTTATTCACATTTGCGAATAAAAACAAATCATCAGATAATCCCTCACACCACCTATCTTTATGCTCCCATCTTTGAGGAATCCAACCACGATTATAAACACCATTTTCCAAATGTTTGCTTGTATCAATCATTCTACAAATTAACCTGCTACGATTTAACAATTGTGCATCAGTTATACTGAACAATTTGAAAATTTCCAAAACCGGCAACGGCGTGTCATTCAAATGTGTGGAATAATACAGTAATCTTTGCATGTAATGATAGTCATCTTCTGTAACCTGATTGTCATAAGCAGGTATTGTGTCTGGGTATTGTGATGTTTTTACTTCCTTGTATGTTCTACGAGGACATCTGAAATATTCACCAAATGCATCCAGAGAATAATCATGGTCATATTCATCACCAACAATAATAGGGTTTTCTGGAAATCCTTTTGTTGTAGTGTATTCATCCCATGTTTCAATTGTTATCGTGTATTTTTCTGTTGGGATTATTGTTTGTGATGTGTTGGAGTGTAAATATTCAAAATGATTAACAAAATCATCATAATTAAATGTTTCAGTATATATGTCTTTGCTGATTTCTTGCATACTTTCATTAATTTTAATAGAACCATCATCCAAAACAACCTCCTGACTAACCAATTCCATATAATGTTCAGTAATACAAACACTTTTCAAATTAGGAAAACTAACAGCAAAATACATATCATAATTATAACCAGAATTTTGTTCCTTCCAAATAAGAACATGTTTCCTTAATTTAGAGGCAAGATAAACATCATATAAATTATTGTATACTTTTTTGAACTCAGTATTAAAAACACGTTCAGATTTACTGAAATTACTATCCCAATTTTTATTCAAAAAATAAGGGAATTTACTTAATAATGATTCAAAACTCTTATAAGGCATAAATATCCCTTTTTTTACTCCATTATTATTTGAATATCTCCAGGACTACATTGTTCTTCATCAGAAATAACAACAGGTCCTGTAGGATATTGGAAATTAATATCCTGTAATTCTGGAACATCCCTATCAATATAAACACTACATTTATGAGGTATGAAATCTTCACCAATTTTTAATAGATCAATATAATCAATTACTGCTTGTTTGATTTTTCCTTGTATTTCTGCTTTTTCATCAAGGCTAAAAGGATTAACACGGTCAATATCAACATTAACATTAATATAGATATCAATAGGTTTTAAAACAGGCTCCATCAACACAATATCTTCTGTAACTTGAGTAATCTCTTTGGTTAACTCATCATAAACTCGATTTAATAAAAAACTATCACCAGGGTCAATTATAATCTTTAAAGTCCCGGTACCGTCCCAATTAGGGATTAATTTATATCCTTCTACAGCATCAGTACGGGCAAAATAATTCACATATGCCCAGTAATTTCCTTTTTGATTAATTTCAAACCAATGCTGTAATAATTCACGATATTGATTGTCATTATAACCATTTGTGCCTCCAGTACTTGGGTTAATGTTAGTGCAACTTATTGAGTCAATATTTTTCAAACTTGATATGATTTTTGTTAATTGATTTTCATCAACTCCATATTGAGGACCTGCTTTTGTTGCATATGCAAAGGCTGTGCAAACAGTTTCCCCTGCTGGAAACTTCAAATCTTCAACAGTTTTATATGTAATTCCGTTAGGGCTAGTTACTTCTATTCCTGCAGCTTCAATAATAAGATTGGAATATACTTTAGGTAATTTAAATCTTATTTCCACACCAGCATGTGTTGCTTGTGGTCTAGGACAACCTAATATGTCTCCAATATCATCTAAATCAATTCCTGTTGCATTATTAATTTTAAAAGAGTTATATACTTCGGTCATGTCAGAATATACTTTTTCAAAAACTTCTGAATGAATACTCAATATCATTGCATAGAAATTACTTATATCCTGTTTATTTTCAATATATTTAATAAACTGGGCAGAATGGCTAATTAAACCTTCGTTTAATGCATTTTGTAATGCTTCAAGGAATATTTCTTTGTAATATCTTTGTTGGTATGTCATATGCTTACTTCTCCTTCAATAGTTTCATCACTAATACTATTAACACTCCAAGTTACCTTATAATTGTACGGTTCAGAGTATTTTTCAGTTATTTCAATCCAATTAATTTTACGTACACGACGCATATTCCTGAGTACATCCTGAACAAACAATTCTATTTTATATTTCACCATTTCTGATTTATTAGCTTTGATTAATTCATGTATACGGCAACCAAAATCAGAATATAATGGATTATGTTTAAGTTCTTGATATCTTGTCATTATTGCTATGCAAATAGCATTATGTAAACTATCATGTCCAGTAACATTTACAACATCTCCCTCATGGAATTGCATGTCCCATTCATTCCATTTATTAGGTTTTAATAGGATGTCTTCATTTAAGGTTTGGTAAAAACGATGGTCATCATCATCAAAATCGCAAGGCAACATACATTATCCTCCCTCTTTTAAACCTAATTCTTCTTTTAACTCTTTTATTAACTCATCTACTTCAGATTTAGTATAAATTTCATCCTTTGTATAATAATCCTTGTTTGTTAAATTCTCTTCAGTTAAATCACTTGTTTGCACAGTATTTCGTTGTTCAGGAGTCATCCAATCTTTATAAACAATTTTTGGAGTGTTAAAATAAATACCTCCATTATCACCATTTATTTGAAGACTTGTTGTGTAACCTTGCAGGTATAATGAACCTCCTGTAGCGATAGATGGTGGAGTGATTTTATCATTTTGAAAATAACTAATAACATAATATTTGTTGTTAATTTTTGCAACAACACACCTTATGTCTTCATAAGGTTTGAAATAAGTTTTTCTTAAAGTTTCATCCCATTCCAACTCTGCAAAAGGAGTGAAGAAAATATTAACAGAACCTTCAGTAGGTCTTGTTAACTTACAAGTAACTGTTTTTTCAGTTAATTTAACTTCTGCTTCTTGTGTTTCATAAAAAAACCTTGTTAACTTCCCCACGTGTAATTCATTATCTTTTTGAGTGTTATTTCCGGATAAACTTGTATTGTTTGCTATTGCTTGTGTAGCATTGTTTAATGCTCTCATTAATCTACCATCAGTTACGGTTATGTTGCTTGACTTCATGTTGTTGCCTCCGTACTTGTTTCTACTGTTCCCTCATCATTGGAGGTTTCTTGTTCTTTCAACTCACCAAAACCTGGAGGATAATCAACAAGAGTTATATTAGTTTTTAATTCACCGTCATAAGATTGTGAAACCTTTGTGATATACATATAATCATCAACATCGAATTCTGGAATATATACTTTAACCCACCAACCTTCACTCCATGTAGTTAAGCCCACCGTGGTTAATTCTATACTGTGTCCGTTTTCTCTTTTTATTTTTGCCCATTCACGGTCTGCGAATGCTTGTACTTCTTCAGGAGTTTCACAAGGAACTTCCTCCGTTTTCGTGGTGGATGTAGTAGTGGTTTCAGGTTCAGTTACCGTTGCATCATCAACAATCTCCGTATCGGTAGTTGTTGTGTCTGTTGCAGGAGTTTCAACTGTTTCAACAACTTGTATTTTCTTAACAGCATCTAACTCCTGAGGTTTTTCACCAAAACGCTCAATAAGTTTTTCATTACGATAAACAATATCCTCCATAACAGTAGAATGTACAGTTAACATATTAACAGTGTCAGGATTATAATCTGTAATCTGAACACTATCTTGTTGTATATTCACACCAGACCGTAATGCAACTTCGAAATAAGTTGTTACTCCATCTGTATCTGTAAATCCTTGCAATGCTCCTTTTGCAGGAGGTTTGATTTTATGAATAAACATTTTGTTATCTCTAATATAACATTCTGCTTCAGCATCCCAATAAGCGAGCACTTCTTTAATAGCATCTTTAATAGTTGAAGCAGAACCTCCCTCATTTGAGTCATCTCCGCTTTTACCACAGGTACCATTAGCTATCTTTTGTCCTAAATCTTCTGCAGACTTATCGCTGCAACAGACACTCACATATTGTGAGTATTTTTCACAGAATGTATAAATTGTATGCCCCTCGTAATATGATGGCATCCAGCTACGGAAGAAATTACAGTCATGTTCACGAACAAGTTTTTCTGTACGAGCTGCTTGTTCTTTCACATGAGGATTACTTGTCCATCCAGCATAACCAAATATGGCATGTGCATAATTTGTTTTTCCTTCAACACTTTTTACAAATGATGCTAATGTACAACCTGCAGCTCCACCACCTACAATAAAAACAATAGTGTCTCCACTACCTTTACTGTTTTTTAATGCTTCCTTGTTAGGACCTATTCCACCATCTACAGCATTTTTTCCTTTAGATTTAAGGGCAGAGATTACTGCATTGATGTAAGATTGTTCTTTTTTATCTATCTTATCACTACAAACATAATAAGTCATATTCTTACACACCTTTCTTTTAGAAGTTAATACTCTCTGATTCCGCCCCGTCTTTTGCAAATCCACTTGCAACAGTACCCATACCTCTACTATATCCGAGAGGGTCAAACATTACTCTTTGTCCGTCAATATATACTACTGTGTAAACATGTCCGGTTACATGGATATAATTTGCTTTTAAA
>OBHX01003561.1_pt1 | contig 10987 bp, 10 predicted proteins | sample 1519331 | NCBI WGS metagenome assembly OBHX01 (sample SAMEA2602897, study PRJEB22501) | metagenome
GTAGATGTCGCAAGCGACCGCCGCAGGCGCGAGAATGTGCTAAGGCACATTCTTTATCGAATCACAGAAAAGTTGTGCAGTGAAGACAGAACGCGCGAATTTATGCGATCAGCATGGAGTCTGTACATCGCGCAGTGTGTTGCTGGGCACGGAGCGAACAGTAACGATTTCAATATAGAAATCAGGCAAGTTCCGGAGTGCACTTGAATTTCCGGAAGAAAAACGGTATACTCTTTGTTGCCCCTGTGAGGTTTTTATATTGCAGGGACGCTGAAGAGACGAGAAAGGGTCAAATTTATATGAATAAATCCGTATTTATCGCAGAGAAACCGAGCGTAGCCCAGGAATTTGCCAAGGCGTTAAAGGTGAAGACCACGCGGCATGACGGATATCTGGAATCGGAAAATACCATTGTCACCTGGTGCGTGGGTCATCTGGTGACGATGAGTTATCCGGAAGCCTATGATATCAAGTACAAGCGCTGGACTCTGGAAACTCTGCCTTTTCTGCCCGGGGAGTTCAAGTATGAAGTCATCCCATCGGTAAAAAAGCAGTTTGAGATTGTCAAGGGACTGTTAAACCGCCCGGATGTGGACACCATCTATGTCTGTACCGACTCAGGAAGAGAGGGAGAGTATATCTACCGTCTGGTGGCACAGATGGCCGGCGTCAGGGGAAAGAAAGAGAAACGTGTCTGGATCGATTCCCAGACGGAAGAGGAGATCATCCGCGGAATCAAAGAAGCGAAGGATCTGAGTGCTTATGATAATCTGAGTGCATCGGCATATCTGCGGGCGAAAGAAGACTATCTGATGGGTATTAACTTTTCCAGGATCCTGACACTGCGGTATGGAAACAGCGTGTCCAACTATCTGGGGAATAAATATCAGGTGATTTCCGTGGGACGGGTCATGACCTGTGTGCTTGGAATGGTAGTGCGAAGAGAGAGGGAGATCCGTGAATTCGTAAAAACACCGTTTTACCGAGTGCTCGGCAAGTTCTCTCTGGAAGGAAGAACCTTCGACGGAGAATGGCGTGCTGTGGAAGGCAGCCGGTATTTTCAGTCACCGGATCTGTATAAGGAAAATGGTTTCAAGGACAGAAACCGGGCGGAAGAACTGAAAGGCATTCTGGAACGGGAGAGTGCAGTCAGTGTGACGAATGAACTTTCCGGTTCCAACGGAATGGCACAGCAGACAGCTCCGGTGCATCAGGCGGTACTTGAGAAGATCGAGAAGAAAAAAGAGAAGAAGAACCCACCGCTTTTGTATAACCTGGCAGAATTGCAGAATGACTGTTCACGGATGTTCAAGATCAGTCCGGACGAGACACTGCGGGTGGTGCAGGAACTGTATGAAAAGAAGCTGGTGACATATCCAAGAACGGATGCCCGTGTGCTTTCCACTGCAGTTGCCAAGGAGATAAGCCGAAACCTGAAGGGTTTAACGAGATACCAGATGGCAGCACCGTTTGCACAGGAGATCCTGGAGGCGGGAAGTTTTCAAGGGATCGAAAAGACCAGATATGTCAATGACAAGCAGATCACAGACCATTATGCGATTATTCCTACCGGTCAGGGACTGCAGAATCTTGGCAGACTGCCGCAGATTTCACAGAAAGTGTATCAGGTGATCGTTCGCCGGTTTTTGAGTGTGTTTTATCCGGCGGCGGTGTATCAGAAGGTGAGTCTGGTGTCAGCGGTCGGAAAAGAGAAGCTGTTTTCGAGTTTCAAGGTACTGGTGGAGGAAGGGTATCTGAAGGTGGCCAACGTACCATCCGGAAAGAAAGAAGAGGATGCGAAAAATGCAGAGGAGAAAACGGATGATATCCAGTGTGATGCCGCCTTTCTTGCCTGCCTGCAAAAGCTGAAAAAGGGCGCCATTCTTCCGGTCGATGGATTTGAGATCAAAGAGGGAGAAACTTCTCCGCCGAAACGGTATAATTCCGGTACGATGATCCTGGCGATGGAGAATGCCGGACAACTGATCGAGGATGAGGAGCTGCGTGCGCAGATCAAGGGCAGTGGAATCGGAACCAGTGCAACGAGAGCAGAGATTTTAAAGAAACTGGTAAATATCAAGTATATCAGCCTGAATAAGAAAACACAGGTAATTACCCCGACCCAGCTTGGGGAAATGATTTATGAAGTGGTTAACGCTTCAATCCGGGCACTGTTAAATCCGGAGCTTACCGCGAGCTGGGAGAAAGGGCTGAATTATGTAGCCGAGGGAAGTATTACTTCCCGGGAATATATGGATAAACTGGAGCATTTTATCCGGGTGAAAGTGGGTGGAGTGCTGCAGGTAAATTATCAGGCGGCGTTACGAAGCCGATACGACAGTATCGCAGGGAATTATCGAAAAGGAGGAAAATGATCATGAGTATGGAAAGTATTCGAATTGAGAACATGTATGATCTGAATGAGACGATTGCAGCAGAGATTTTTGAAGGGAAGACATATCCGTGGGAAGTACTTCCGCTGATTAAAGAATTTATTGTGAAGCTGGGAAATGCACTGGATCCTGCAGAGTATGATAAGATCGGGGAAGATATCTGGGTAGCGAAATCTGCTAAGATTGCTCCTACGGTTGCGTTAAATGGTCCGTGTATCATCGGAAAGGATGCCGAGGTGCGTCAGTGTGCATTTATCCGTGGCAGTGCGATCGTCGGTGAGGGTGCTGTGGTTGGTAATTCTACGGAGCTTAAGAATGTGATCTTGTTTAATAAGGTGCAGGTGCCGCATTATAATTATGTGGGGGATTCTGTGCTGGGTTATAAGGCTCATATGGGCGCGGGATCGATCACTTCGAATGTGAAGTCGGATAAGAATCTGGTGGTTGTACACGGAGATGGTTTCGATATTGAGACCGGCATGAAGAAGTTTGGGGCTATGCTGGGAGATAATGTTGAGGTTGGCTGTAATTCAGTGCTGAATCCGGGGACGGTGATCGGACGGGAGAGTAATGTGTATCCGCTGTCTTCGGTTAGAGGGGTTGTGCCGGAGAAATCGATCTTTAAAAAGGCTGGAGATATTGTAAAAAAGAGATAGTTTTTCGCAAAGGGACGCACCCGGTGGACGGCTTCTGCCCGGACAACGTGGGCAGGACAACTTTGAGCTAATCACCAACTCCGACTATGTTCACTTGGGTCGGCTGACCCAAGCGAAAGTCTACGTAGGTGCTGGATCTCAAAGCTTGCCCTAACCGCCCACAAAGTGTTGTCCGAACAGAAGCCGTCCGCCGGGTGCTGTTTTTTCAATGCGGGAAGAGAAAGATGTACCGGAGCAATTGTCGTTGGGTGATAATTGCTCCGGTTTTTTTACGCCATTAGTTCAGAAAACAGAAGTGAAGGATCAAACCGTACAGTAAAAGGTGTACCGGGTAGAAAAGGTAGAAAAAATATTTCAGGGAGATGCCACGTTTCCCGTTATAGAGGTTGATCGGGATGAAGGCGAGGCAGGCGGGGGCTTCCCATAAGAGGCTCATGCAGGAGACCAGAGTGCAGAGAAACTTCTGATCGTGGAACAGGTAGAGTAACAGGATCAGGATGATTCCTTTGTAGTCGTAATCGGTCTGAAGGAGCCAGGCGGTCAGACAGCCGGCGGCGGCGAGCAGGATCTTGACGATCCACTGAAGGTTCGGGTTTATTTCTTTGTGGCTTACAGTATCGATGGCCCAGATGGTCAGGAGACCCAGGAATAAAGTGAAAAAGACATTCTGGTAACCCGGAGCAAATGGGGTGTTGAACAGTGCATAATCAAAGGGAAATTCGGACACCAGGGCAAAGAGGAACAGGCGGGTGGCATATTTCTTTTTGCTGGAGGTGTGGAGGAATCCTTCAATTAATAAGAAACAGAAGACCGGGAAGCCGATTCTTCCGATGAAGCGCATGACCTGATAAATGTTCCACCAGGGGATCGTCATAGAGACAGGGTGCCCCAGGAAGGACGGATTTTGCTGCATCAGGATGCCGTAGAGGATGATGCTTGCGGCGAAATGGTCGATGGCCATGGCGATAATGGCGATGATTTTTAAAGTACTGCCGGACAGGCAGCCCTTTTTCAGGGAAAACTGGGTCATAGAAAACCTCCTGTTTTTTGATAATCTGAGTTTTTCGATATTCCTTCTTAATGTTGACAGATAAAGAAAAACAGCGTCAGAAAAAGCATAAAACGCAAATTGTGACGGAATCCTGCGGAATATTCTGAAAAAAGTATACCAGTCCTGCAAAAAATGTCAACGAAAGGGAAAAAAATAAAAAAAAAGCAAGTTTGTCTGGACTAACCGCATGGGTGTATGCGAAAATAACTATGATAAGCGGGTGAGTAGGTTCACTTGCTTGAGATACATAAGTCTCGAAAAAAGTATTTCAAGTTTGAAAGGAGTCTTAACATGATTTATTCACAAGAAGTAGAAATGATGTGTCCGGTTTCACAGGGCGTTAATCACGGCGCTGCACCAATCCCGGAAGAAGCAAAATGGGTACAGTCCAAAGAAATTAAAGATATTTCCGGTCTGACACATGGTGTGGGCTGGTGTGCACCACAGCAGGGTGCCTGCAAACTGACACTGAACGTAAAAGATGGTATTATTCAGGAAGCACTGGTAGAGACCATCGGATGTTCCGGTATGACTCATTCCGCAGCTATGGCATCTGAAATCCTTCCTGGAAGAACTCTTCTGGAGGCTCTGAACACTGACTTGGTATGCGATGCTATCAACACAGCTATGAGAGAACTCTTCCTGCAGATCGTTTATGGTCGTACACAGTCCGCATTCTCTGAAGAGGGTCTGCCGATCGGCGCCGGTCTGGAAGATCTGGGTAAAGGTCTGAGATCTCAGGTTGGTACCATGTACGGAACACTGAAAAAAGGTCCTCGTTATCTGGAAATGGCAGAAGGTTATGTTACCGGTATTGCACTGGATGAAGAAGGATGCATCATTGGTTACCAGTTCGTAAGTCTGGGCAAAATGACTGATTTCATCAAACAGGGTGATGATCCTACAACAGCTTGGGAAAAAGCAAAAGGACAGTACGGTCGTGTTGCAGATGCAGCTAAAATCATTGATCCGCGTAAAGAATAATTACTGTTCTGCTTACCGTCAATATAATAGGAGGATAAAATAAATGGCTTTATTTGAATCATATGAAAGAAGAATTGATAAAATCAATGCTGTCCTGAACAGCTATGGAATCGCTTCTCTGGAAGAAGCAGAGAAAATCACAAAAGATGCTGGTCTGGACGTATACAATCAGATCAAAGGCATCCAGCCAATCTGTTTTGAGAACGCTTGCTGGGCATACATCACAGGTGCAGCAATCGCAATCAAAAAAGGCTGTACAAAAGCTTCTGAAGCAGCAGCAGCTATCGGCGAAGGTCTGCAGGCTTTCTGTATTCCGGGATCTGTAGCAGATCAGCGTAAAGTAGGTCTGGGACATGGTAACCTGGGTAAGATGCTTCTGGAAGAAGATACAGAATGTTTTGCATTCCTGGCAGGTCATGAGTCTTTCGCAGCAGCTGAAGGTGCTATTGGTATCGCTGAGAAAGCAAACAAAGTACGTCAGAAACCTCTGCGTGTTATCCTGAACGGTCTTGGAAAAGATGCTGCTCAGATCATCGCTCGTATCAACGGATTTACATTTGTTGAAACAGAATATGATTACTATACAGGAGAGCTGAAAGAAGTATTCCGTAAAGCATACTCTGAAGGTCCTCGTGCAAAAGTTAACTGCTACGGCGCTAACGACGTTCGCGAAGGTGTAGCTATCATGTGGAAAGAAGACGTTGACGTTTCTATCACAGGTAACTCTACAAACCCGACACGTTTCCAGCATCCGGTAGCTGGTACTTACAAAAAAGAACGTATCGAAGCTGGTAAGAAATACTTCTCCGTAGCTTCCGGTGGTGGTACAGGACGTACTCTGCATCCGGATAACATGGCAGCAGGTCCTGCTTCCTATGGTATGACAGATACTCTGGGACGTATGCATTCCGATGCACAGTTCGCAGGATCTTCTTCTGTACCGGCTCACGTAGAAATGATGGGTCTGATCGGTGCAGGTAACAACCCGATGGTTGGTATGACTGTAGCAGTTGCAGTTAGCATCGAGGAAGCTCACAAAGCTGGTAAATTCTAAGAAACCCTTATAAAATAGGCGTTTTAACACGTGTTCAAACGAGAAAAGAAAGCCGCAGGTTTCGTGCCTGCGGCTTTTTCTATCATCAAATATCTGAAAACTGACTGATTTGATAAAAGAAAAATTGTCAGAAAACCGATTGACTCTATAACGATTATAAGGTTTAATATAGATTAGAAAGAAACTTTGCCGAGGGAAAGCGTCAGAGTGATAAAGGAGTAGAAACATGGAAAGAGATCTTACATCGGGAAGTGTGTGGAAAAATATTGTGTATTTCTCACTTCCCTATCTGTTGTCTTATTTTTTACAGACATTATATGGTCTGGCGGATTTGTTTATTGTCGGGCAGTTTGACGGTGTGGCGAGCACGACGGCGGTATCGATCGGCAGTCAGGCGATGCATATGCTGACGGTGATGATCGTAGGCCTGGCGATGGGCACGACAGTGAATATCGGACGGGCAGTGGGTGCGCGGGATACCAAAAAGGCGTCTAAAGTAGTGGGAAATACTATGGTACTTTTTATAGGTGTCTCAGTGGTGCTTGCCGTGGTTTTGCTGTTACTGGTGCGTCCGATCGTGAATGTAATGTCTACACCGGCGGAAGCGGTAGAAGGAACAGTTCGTTATCTTACCATCTGCTTTATCGGAATCCCGTTTATCACGGCTTATAATGTGATCGCATCGATCTTCCGTGGTCTTGGAGATTCCAAAAGTCCGATGTACTTTATTGCAATTGCCTGTGTGGCAAATATTGCGTTGGATTACATATTTATCGGTGCGTTTCATATGGGACCGGAAGGTGCGGCACTGGGAACCACGCTTTCCCAGACAATCAGTGTGGTTGTATCGCTCTGGGTGATCTTAAAAAAGCAGACAGGAATCTCTGTAAAAAGAGAAGATTTTCGACCGGATCGTGTAACGATGGGGCAGGTGCTGAAAATCGGTATCCCGATCGCAGCACAGGATGGATTTATCCAGGTAGCGTTTATCATCATTACGATTATCGCGAACCGCAGGGGACTGAGTGCTGCAGCAGCAGTGGGAATCGTGGAAAAAATCATCAGTTTTCTGTTCCTGGTGCCATCTTCGATGCTCTCTACCGTGTCTGCGCTGGGAGCACAGAATATGGGAGCCGGCAAATACGAACGGGCCGATCAGATTCTCCGGTATGCGATGGGAATTGCGGTTGGTTTCGGACTTTTCGTCTCACTGTTGATTCAGGTGACCGCAGAAACGGCGGTTGGTCTGTTTACGACAGATGCGGTGGTCATCCTGCTGGGAGCACAGTATATCCGTGGATACATCTGGGACTGCATTTTCGCAGGAGTACATTTCAGTTTCAGTGGATATTTCTGTGCGTATGGAAGATCAGAGATCTCGTTTATCCACAACCTGATCGCGATTCTCTGTGTTCGGATTCCGGGCGTATATCTGACTTCAAAGATCTTTCCGGATACTCTGTTTCCGATGGGACTGGCTACGGCAACAGGATCTCTGCTGTCGGTGATCATCTGTATGATCGCATTTGACTGGCTGAAAAAACAGAAAAGAAAAAGCGACTGACGTTGTTTGACATTTCCGTAAAGCAGTGCTATGATATGTAAGAATTAAAGAACGGGAGCTTGTGTGACAGGCTGAGAGGAAGATAGATCTTCGACCGCACCTGATTTGGGTAATGCCAACGGAGGAAATACATATCGAGAGAGTGTACATCTGTCCGTGTTGGTGCGGACAGATGTTTTTGTATACTGCAAAAATTTTTATGACAAATAACATATAAAAATATGCAGAAGTACATGCTCGGCTATCTTTGGCTTTCCGATCTTTACAAGTAATAAGAGACTGTACTTGCAGGCATTTTGCGAAAAACGTTCGGACGACACAGACAGTGTGTGAACAGGGCAGATGCAGGTGAATCTGAGGGGGAGCGCCCTGAGATCCGGCATACAGAAAAAAGCGATGGGAATCCGTGTTTCGGAGTGAGAGGAAGTAATAGAACTTCGACCGAAAATAGAGGGGAACTGCGCTTTTTTCTGCTCAAGAAAGAAAAAAGACGGTTTTCCCGGAAAACAAGAGAGGAAAACAAAAATGGAAAAACAAAGACTGAACACATTTCGCATGGTAATGCTGGCTATGATGGTAGCAATTGGTGTGGTGATCTCCCCGATCCTTCGTATCGAGGGAATGTGCCCGACAGCGCATCTGATTAATATTGTATGCTCGGTACTGATGGGACCGTGGTACTCCCTGCTTTGTGCAACGATGATCGGTGTGATCCGTATGTTATTTATGGGAATTCCGCCACTTGCACTGACCGGGGCTGTATTTGGTGCATTTTTATCAGGTGTTTTTTACCGCTTATCCGGCGGCAAGATCATCTGTGCGGTACTGGGAGAAATCTTTGGAACCGGTATCATCGGATCACTGGTTTCTTACCCGGTGATGGCCTTTATCATGGGAAGAGACGGGTTGAATGCATTTTTCTACACTCCGATGTTTATCTCAGCAACGATCATGGGTGGCGCAGCAGCATATGTGTTCCTGAAAGCACTGAGCAAAGCAGGACTGCTGGCAAAATTTCAGAGAAGTCTTGGAGCAAAAGTTTATGATAAAACAGTTAGAAAATCAGCTGAAGAGCGTGCGTGATGCAACAAAGAGAGAACAACCACTGGTTCACTGCATCACGAATCCGATTTCCATCCACGGATGTGCGAATATGATCATTGCGGTGGGCGCAAGGCCGATGATGGCAGAGCATCCGATGGAGGTGGAAGGTATCACAAAGACAGCGGGAGCACTGATGCTGAATCTCGGAAATATTACCGATGCGCGGATCGAGTCCATGAAGCGTTCCGCGCGGACGGCGGCGAAAGAAGGAATTCCGGTTCTGCTGGATCTGGTAGGCGTATCCTGCAGTAAGATTCGGATGGAACTTGCCATGGAACTGATCGAAAAGGGAAAGATACAGATTCTGAAGGGGAATATTTCCGAACTGCTTGCAATCGCCGGACAGCCGTTTCACGGAACAGGTATTGATGCCGGAGCGGAGGATGCGATGACCGGGGACAATGAGGAAGAGAGAAAAGAAATCTTCCGAAAAGTTTCGAAAAAGACTGGAAGTGTACTTCTGGCTACCGGAGCAAAAGATCTTCTGGTGGATCAGAACCGGTGTCTGATTCTGGAAAATGGTGTGCCGGAGCTGTCCGGGATCACAGGAACCGGATGTATGGTCGGTGCACTTTCGGCGGCTTTCCTGGCGCAGAGAGATCCGTTTGTGGCGGCATTGCTTGGGACTTCGGTGATGGGAATCGCCGGGGAGATCGCCGCAAAGAGGTCAACAGGACCGGGAAGTTTTCAGATGGAACTTCTGGATGCGGTGGCAGGGCTGACACAGGAAGAACTGGAGGCAAGGATCCGGATTCGGGAGATTGGAATATAAAGTGGTCTTAGAGTCACCCGAATCGTTCATGCAAAGAATACGGGAAGCCATGATCACAAAGTGAAAGAAAGCTCATGCGTCTGTTATCATAGGTGGTATGCTGACTGACGGGTGAAATGATGAAAGTAAAATTTCAGGAAGGAAAAAACAGGTATGAAAACAGATTTGGATATGACGTTATATCTGGTGACGGACAGCACCTATCATACAGAGGAAACATTTTACAAAACGATCGAAGAGGCATGCCAGGGTGGTGTAACACTGGTGCAGCTGCGGGAGAAAAACTGCGGCGGACGGGAAAATTTGGCGAAAGTCATGAAGGTAAAGGCAATCACCGACCGCTATCAGACTCCACTGATCATCGATGATCGTGTGGATGTGGCAATCGCCTGGGACGTCGCCGGTGTCACTGTGGGTTCCTCAGATCTTACGGTAGCCGTGGCAAGAGAAATACTTGGGCCGGACAAGATCGTGGGCGCTACGGCAAAGACCGTGGAAGCGGCGAAAAAGGCGTATGAGGACGGTGCGGATTACCTGGGTGTGGGAGCGATTTTTCCGACAACGACAAAGGTAGTCACGATCCGTACTTCCGTGGAAACACTGAATGAGATTTGCCAGAGTGTACCGATTCCTGCAGTGGCGATCGGCGGCTTGAATGATGGAAATATGGACATCCTCAAAGGCGGTAAGATGGCAGGTGTGGCTGTCGTTTCCGCCATTATGAAAGCGGAAGACCCGAAGGCGGCAGCGGCACGTCTGAAAGAGCATGTGGGTGAGCTGCGGGGATAAGATGTAAGGTCCTGAATATATGGATAAAAAAGAGAGTTGTTGCAAAGCAGGGAAGTTATATAGAAGTGTTTTGCAGCGACTTTTTCTGATTTTTGGAAACAGATAAGGAAAAAACGAAATTCCCTCTTGAAAATCATAATAACCTTGTGGTAAACTAGGTATATAGGAAATATGGAGGTTATAGCATGAAAATATCGACAAGAGGGCGTTATGCGATTCGTGTAATGTTGGATCTGGCAGAACATAATACGGGAGAGTATATTCCGTTGATGGATATAGCAAAAAGGCAGGAGATTTCCGAGAAGTATCTGGAGGCTATCGTGGCTTCTCTGAGCAAGAACGGATTTGTGCGTTCGCTGAGAGGAAAGGGAGGCGGTTATCAGCTATTGAAGGATCCGTCAGAATATACGATTGGAAGTATTCTTCGGCTGACAGAGGGGTCTCTGGCACCGATAGCCTGTCTGGAACATGAGCCGAATCAATGTGAGAGAGTCTCTGTCTGCAAGACCCTGAAAATGTGGGAGGGAGCATACAAGGTGATCACGGAGTATTTCGACGGGATTACGATTGCAGATTTACTGGCGGATACTACGGATGTGGGGAACTACATTATTTAAAAT
>OBHX01003562.1_pt1 | contig 10986 bp, 10 predicted proteins | sample 1519331 | NCBI WGS metagenome assembly OBHX01 (sample SAMEA2602897, study PRJEB22501) | metagenome
TAAAATTTCTCTCGAAAATTTTGTTTTGGGGCTTGACTTTTAATAGTTAGTCTTTCCGTGTAATATCATTCTAAACTATGACGCAGCGTCAGAGTCAATAGGTTTTTAAATATTTTTTTGCCTTGACCTTTTAATTGGATGGCGAATAACGGTTTTCCATTTTTCTGGTGCTACTTTCCGTGCATCTGATAAGTAAATTTCGTGATGCAATCGGCTTTCGGTTATATCATTTTCATAACCGTTCTGCGCTATATATTCATCCATTAACGCTACCGTTTGCGGTTCATCGTCAAATGCGCCTATGTGCATTATTTGAACACACAAGCCCTCATCAACGGTCAGAAATTCCGCCGATGAGCAGTCGAGCTTTTTCTTTTCGGATGCGGTTTCTACCGCCCATTCAAAATCCTTTTTAGTAATAAATTCGGGCAGTCGAATGACAGAAATCCAGTTAAATGCAGCTTTATCGGCGTAGTCTATACCATCAACATTATCCTGCCACCAAAAGCCCTCCAGCGGAGGAACAACATACTCAAAAAAGCCCTCGATTTTATGTTCTGTTTTATAGCTCATTTTCAGCGTGTAAGCAACAGCGTATAGGATGCTGATTGCCTGCTGATAAGCGCCGTCAATCTCGTTAGGATTGCCTTTTCCTCGTACAGCAATGTAGTTAGCCTTCGGAACAGTAACAATCTCTGGTTTGTTCTTCGGCATATAAAATTCTTTGTATTCTTTTTTGAAATCGAAAGCCATAATGTTCTCCTTATAAATCTCTATTTATTCTAATTTGTGAGTAGATTGTACCACACTTATACTGACACCCTGTGTCAAGATTTATATTTTTCATAGATACTTTTCGCCTGCTTTGCAACGATGTCCTTGAGATGCGCAGGCTCTACAATATCCACCTGTGTTCCGAATGATAACAAATACCCGATTAACCATTCATCTTCTGGCATTTCAACAGATACGATTAAATCCCCATTTTCTTCTGTGCTTATTTGAGTATTATCAAATTCATCATAAACACGATACGAGATTTCTTTGGCAAAGCGCAGTACGATTGTACTATAAACTTGCCCCGACATCTCATCTAATTCTGGAAAAGACTTTTTATCAAAAGTGTCTGCAAGCACTTCCAATGTTATAATGCGAGTCAGCTTAAAAATGCGATAGTCCTGTTTTTCCGTACAGTACGCTTTCAAATACCACGACATAGATTTATATAACACTTTTAACGGTTGGATAATTCTCTCGCTAATCGTTCCATAGGAGTTGGCGTAGGTTATTTTCACGCACCTTTGTTGAATTACTGCCGATTTCAGCAATTCAAATTTTGTATTATCAGTTCCGTTATTGCCCCATCTGGAAAAATCCACTTCAAGCCAGCTTTCTGAACCGACATTAAATATCGCAGAGAGTTTTTGCAGTATTTGGCTGTTGTCAATATTGCTTGTGGAATTGATGCTATGCAAGGCTGTTAGAATTTCTCGCTTTTCTTCTTCGGTAAGCACAGCTTTATCCATAACAAAGTCATTCATTAAATAAATGCCGCCATTTCGCCCCGCTTCCGCATAAATAGGAATACCTGCGCCGCTTAGAGCGTCAATATCTCTATAAATCGTTCTTACAGATACTTCAAACTTTTCTGCCAGTTCTGAGGCAGTAGCCCGACCTTTATCAAGTAAGTGATATACTATCTTAAACAACCTGCTTTCCTGCATTGTCTAATTCTCCTTTGATAATAAGATACCATCAAAAACCTGACACGGTATGACAACATTTATTATAATTGATTTGCCGAGCAGTATCAAGTATGCAATTATGAACTTTAATCGCCTGCTACAAGAGATTCAATACCCTATTGCAAGAGATTTCAGACCGTTTCATAAGAAGCCTCGTTTCTGTAAAATATATATAGTACGATTTTACAGGCACAAGGTGGTGAGCTTATGGACGAAAGAAACAATGATTTTGACTTCGATTTTACGCCAATCGGTCTGGCTATCAAAAAAGCCAGAACAGCACAGGGAATGACGAGAGAACAGCTTGCCCGTATCGTTGACTACGACCCAAGGCATTTACAGGCGATTGAAAACGAGGGGCAGAAGCCAAGTCTGGAGCTGTTTATTCAGCTTGTGACGATGTTCAACATTTCGGTTGACGAGTACATATTTCCCAATAAAGAAGTCAATAAGAGTTCCGCCCGCAGACGCTTAGACGCACAGCTCGACAATTTAGATGATAAAGAACTGTCCATTGTAGAAGCAACCGTCAACGGTTTATGTAAGGCAAAAGAGTAAACAGAGGAAAGAAAAACCTCTGTTTTTCTTTTGCCCTTTTTTAATAGGCAGGAATACCATATCCATAGATAACGCTGCTGCCGACAGCGTATTGTTTCTGCCTGCAAGCGTCGCCAGAGTTGCCCTCAACGGTATAGACAATGCCGTTTTCGCACTTCTCTACAATGCCCACATGGTCTACCTCGCCGTCACACTCCCAATCAAAGAAGATGATTTGACCTGCCGACGGCTCAAAGCTGCTGTCCTGCCATTGCCCACGGTCTTTAAACCATTGCACACCATTAGCGCAGCCTGCAAATTTCGGTATTACGCCGCTGTCGATATAGCCGCATTCATTCGCACACCAGCTCACAAAACAGGCGCACCATTCTACACGCCCGTCAAAGCCGTACCAAGACCAATAGAGCTGACCGCCCACATTGCCGACCTGCGACAAGGCAACGGTCACGATTTCACCATCACCAACCGAGATACCGTAAAGCACCGCAGACCAGAGCGAATTGTTTTCCTCGGCAAGTAATTCCGATAGCTGTTGTCGCTGTTCCTCATTAAAGCCGTATAGGTCTGCCATTTCATCGGCGGTCTTGTGACTGACCGTGATATACAAATAAGTCCGTGTAACGGTTGTTTCGGTCTGCACGATATTCCCGTGACCGTCGTCGCTCTCGGTTATAACGGTTTCGGTCTTGCTTTCCGTCCTGCTGCTGATTTCGTTCATCTCCCAGAAGATGCCCGATAAAAGCTGCTTTTTGCCCTCGTCTATTGTCGCCACTTCCTGCGGATTGTCTGGGTCGGTAGCAGTCTTTACGGAATAGACTGCAAGCACCTCTTTCCAGACCGCACGGCTGCCCGACATTTCCAGAACATCATAGGTCGTGCTGCTTTGGATTTCGTCAAGACGGGTATCGTATTCAGCATTGATTTCCCGTACAACGCTCTGCATTGTCATACCGTTTCCAGAGTCCTCGCCCGAAAAGAAAATACCGAACACCGAGCCTGCAATCAAGGCAATCAGACAGATAACAATAATAATCACGACGGCAATCCAACCGCCTGCGGCAATGGCAGCTACAAGCGCCTTGACGCCTGCAATAATCGCCTTAACTGCGGCAATCGTAGCTTTTACCGCCGCTTTGACCGCTGTAACCGTAGCCTTAGCGGTGGCTTTTGCCGCCTGCGCAGCCCTTTGAGCCGCTTTTGCCGAAGTCTTTGCCGCTGCCTTCGTTGCTTTGGCGGTATGCTCGGCTGTTTTGATAGCCGCCTTAGAGGTAGCCTGTGCGGTCTTAACGCTTTTCTGGGCGGTCTTGACCGTACCTTTTGCGGTTGCCTTGACCGTCTTTTCTGTATTTCGGGCGGTGGTCTTAACCGTCTTTTTGCCTTGCTGTCGGGTCTTGATAAACTGAGATTTTGCCCTTTGGGTGCTATCGGGAGCAGAGGAACGGCTTGCAGCCCCGTGACGGATCTGCAAGCCGTTGTTATTCTGTTCGGCGGCTTTTGCCGCCTTTTTCTGTTTATATGCCGATATTTTATCCTTTGCCTTGCCGATATTTTCCCTTGTTTCCTTGACCGCCTTTTGACCTTGCTTGTTGAATTGGTGGATACCCTCGTCCTTGATACGGTCAGCTCCGTAGGAAAGCCTGTCGGCGGCATATTCCGTAGCAGAGCTTTCATCGGCGTAATAGCCTTGTTCCGCCTTATCCTTTGTTTTTGCATAAGCGGACTTCATACGCTCGGTAGCAATGGCGGCTTTGTCTATGGTCTTTATTGTGCCTTTGACCGCATCTCTGGTTTTTATATCAGCCATTAAAAGCCTCCTTTCCTTGAAGCGGTGCGGATATTAGGCAGCCCTTTTTTGCCACTACAACAAGTCTGCCGTTTTGTGCGGAGTATTCGCAGGTTGAAAGCGTAATAAGCCTGTCGCCGTATTCTGCGGTCACGCCTGTATCATACAGGGCAAGTTCCTTGCACTTGGCGATATAAGCGTTAAAGGCGTTTTCGTCCTCTGTGTCTACAAAATCGTAGTAGCGGAAACCTGCCGAGCTGTACGCAACCGTTTTGAACACGGCAACGATTTCATACTCGCCCTGCTTTGTGAGGGTATCAAAACGAATGGTCTTGTGTTCCTCGTAAAAATCCTTGCTCTTGTAATTCTCCAATGCGCCGAACATCTTTTGCCCCTTGATGTGATGACCGTAAATAACAAGGTTATCGCTCGTTGATAGGTCGCAATTCTCCTGCACATACGGAGTACCTAAATCGCTGTACTCCTTTTCAAAATTGTGCTTCAGATAATAATTGGGATTGTTCGGGGTCTGCATTACGGGATAGTTGATATTCGTGCCGGCAATCGAAAGCCAGCCGACCATATCCGTATTTTGCAGATACAACTCGCCGTATTCTGCAAGCACAGTTTCTTCTTCCGTGAACAAAACATCGGTTGTTTCGCTTTCACCCGTCTGTGCCTGTTCCACAACCTCGGCAATTTTCTCAAAGACTTCTTCCTGCTCGCTTTCGTGCGCATAGTGGCTGTAAATACGAAAGCCGCAAAAAGCCGCCGCACCTAACAGGCACACGGCGGCAATCATACAGATGATTTTCGTGTATTTCTTCATAAGCGTTATCCTTTCTTACTCTGTTTTAGGGGCAAAAAATAACGCCCACATTTTCTGTGAGCGTTACTGTTGCCATATTGATTTCAGATACAAAATGCAGCATAGAGAGGAACGATTTTTTTATTGTCCTCAAAGCCAAAGTTTTTGGCAGAGAGCTTGATAGCATAAGCGGGCTTGTAGGTGTCCATATAGACCTTCAAGCTCTTGGCTCTGGTGTTGTCGGCAGACTTGACCTCAATGGGAATGAGCTGACCGTCACGCTGAATGATAAAATCAATTTCAGCCCCACGCTCGGACTCCCAATAATAGGTGTGGTAGCCATTAATGGAGAGCTGCACATTGACATAGTTCTCCGCCATACCGCCCTTGAAATCGCTCAATTCCTCGACCATATAGAGAATGTCATTGGCGGCTAAGTCTTTCTTGGCGCAAAGCAGCCCTAAGTCGGATACATAAATCTTGAACGCATCAATATCACGGTAGTTTTCAAGCGGCTTTTTGATTTGCTCGACCTTGTAGACCTGTGACACGATACCAGATAAGCACAGCCATTCAATCGCATTTTCAAATTCGGAAGCCCGTCCGCCTTTCTTAATCAGCTTATATTGGAAACGGGTATTCTTCTTTGAAAGCTGAACGGTAATGTTATCGTAGGCAAGTCTGGTTTTCTTGATTTCATTCAAGTTATTATACTTGCTCATATCGTTGAGATAGCTTGCAAGTATCGTATCCTGCGTATGACGGACAAGGATATAGTCCTTTGTTTCAGCGAATTGCATCACGCACTCTGGCATACCGCCGACCACAAGATACTGACGGTAAAGCTGCATTGCGGCATCGTGCAAGGCAGACGGCAGCGGCGTATCGGTTTGGAAGCACTTTTTAATCTGCTCTACCAAATCGTCCTCACCGAGCGCCAATAGAAATTCCTCCATATCCATAGGATAGAGTGTTTTCATATCGACCTTTCCTACGGGAAAAGAGAATTTTGCTCTGTTGACCGCAACGCCGAGCAAGCTGCCTGCCACGATAATGTGATAATCTGGAGCGTCCTCGCAAAAGTATTTGAGCGAGGTCAAAGCCCTTTCGCAAAGCTGCACCTCATCAAAGACTATCAGCGTTTTTTCCTTTACGATAGTCTGACCTGCGATATGAGATAAAATCGGTATCAGATAATCGGGGCTGATGTTTTCCTCAAAGGTTTCGTTCAGCTTTGGATTGGTTTCAAAGTTGAAGTATGCCACATTTTCATAGTGGGTGCGCCCAAACTCCAGAATGGAATAGGTCTTTCCGACCTGTCTTGCGCCCTGTAAAATAAGGGGCTTGCGGTGTTCGTTTTCTTTCCACGCTTCCAAGAAGCCCATAATCTTTCTATACATAAGCAGTCCTCCTTAAAGGTACTGACCATAGTATAGCAGATATTCGTGTAAAAATCAATGAAATTTCCTTGAATTTTCGCACTAATCAACACGATTATTTTTGCAAGCCTCTCACAATACGACACGAACACCGCAATTTCTGCATTTTATACCTCTCCGAACTTGGTTGTCATCAGCTTGTAAAGCTCGGTATTGCGGGGGAACTTGTTGACAAACGGCACAAGAGAGCTGCCAACCTTGAGAAGCCCCTGTCCTGCGCCGACATTCGTGATATAGCTGAGCTGAAGGTCGGAGATATTAAGGAGCTTGGCAAGCTCGATACGGTCTGTGGACGCTTGGTTGAGCATAATGATAAACTCGCTGTTGGCGAGCATTGTCCTTGCCGTGTGACTCTGCAAAAGGTCGTCCACATTCTGCGTAATGCCCGTGCAGTACGCACCGTATTTTCTTACTCTTTTCCAGAGCGTAAAGAGGAAGTTGGCGGAGTATTCGTGCTGAAAGAGCAGATAAATCTCATCAATAAAAATGAAAGTGTTTCTGCCTTTGGCTCTGTTCTGGGTAATACGGTTCAAGATGCTGTCAAGAACAACAAGCATACCGATAGGCTGTAACTGCTTGCCCAAATCCAGAATGTCATAGCAGATAAGGCGGCTGTGGGTATCCACATTCGTATGCTTTGCAAAAGTGTTAAGAGAGCCGTCCGTGAAAAGCTCAATGGCAAGAGCGATTTCCTGTGCTTCTGGCTCGTCCTGATTCAACAGCTCCTCACGGAAGTCCTGCAAGGTGGGCGGCGTTCCCATATAGTTGCCTTGCTGATAGTACCGATACACCGAAGCGGTACAGCGGTCAATGATAGATTTCTGCTTTGCGCCAAGACTGCTGCCGCCGATGAGCTGTTCGCAAAGGGACAAAATAAACTCCGATTTCAAGATAACGGGGTTTGCACCGTCACCGTAATCGGAGTTCATATCCATGGCGTTGATATGGTTTTCGCTCGTTGCTGAGATGTGAATGACCTCACCCTGCATTGCCTTTACAAGCGGCGAATACTCTCGCTCTGGGTCGATGATGATAATATCGGCGTTGGGGTCGGTCAGAATGATGTTCGTCATTTCTTCCTTTGCTGTAAAGGATTTGCCCGCCCCCGACACGCCGAGGATAAAGGAATTGCCGTTGAGCAGGTGGCGGCGGTTGGCGATAATCATATTCTTGCTGATTACATTCTGTCCGTAATAAACGCCGTTCTCGTGATAGATTTCCTGCACCCGAAACGGAATGAAAACTGCAAGGCTTTCCGTAGTAAGGGTACGCAGGGCGTCAATCTTTCGCACACCAAAAGGCAGCACCGTATTTAAGCCGTCCATCTGCTGATATTTCAGTACGGCAAACTGACACAAGTGCTTTCTGGCAGTCGTGAGCAACGCTTCGGTGTCGCTGTCAAGCTGCTCCTTGCTGTCAGCCGTATGCACCATAGTCAGCACGGCGAACATCATTCTCTGGTCACGGGTCGTAAGGTCATCAAGGAACTCCTTGCTTTCTTTTCGCTGCTGCTCCAAGTCATACGGTACAACGGCAGAAAAGTTGTTGTTTTGGTTTTGCTTTCGCTGCCAATTCGTGATATTGGTTTCCACACCGAGCAGTCTGTTTTCCACCTCCCGCACGGCTTCATCTGTGGGAACGGGGATAATGTCAACAGAGAGCATCATATTCCTGTTCAGCTCACAAAGCTCCGCTACCATACTGTCCTTGATATAGGCGGCGTATTCTCTGAGGAAAATCACACGCCCGTATCTGTCGCCCATTCTGAAACAGTCCTTTTCAAATTCAAAGGTGTCGGGGCAGATAAAGTCCTTAAGGTCGTGACCCTTTCGCATCGTCTGGGAAATATCGAAACGGAACGCCGTTTCTTCGCCTGTGCGGTAAAAGTCGTGAAAAATGCGGAGCTTTTCCTCGGCTTCAAGCTCTACGCAGCGTGACCCCAGACGGGAAAAGTGGGCAATAAGGTCAGCGCCCACACGGGCAAAGTAGTTTCGGGCTTCCTCGATATTTTTCTTGCAGACGGATATCGTCACATACTTGTCCTGCACAATGGAATTTGCTCCCGTTGCTTTTTCAAGGAGCATCTTGTTGTATTCCTTGCGATACTTATCCAGACCGTCATCAGCCATAGGAATGAGTATCGTCTGTTCAAAGTCTGCTTTGTTTAAGCGGCGGTTATTGATAGTGATTTTCGTAGTAGCTCCGCTGTCAAGAGAATTAAGCAGCTCCGAGTATTCAAGGAACATCGCTTCCTTATCCTCACGGCTTGCTACGGCGTAATTGATGTCCTCAAATTTGAATGTCTTAGCGTACTTGTTCTTGCCGACAAGAAAGATACCGTCTTCCCAGATAGTTTTAATCGGGATAACGCTCTGCACCGATTTCGGCACGACAAACTTCTCCTTGTCCTGCTTGAACAGGTTTTTGAGTGTTTTAAGCATTGTTTTTCAACGCCTCCTTTTCGTGATTTTGGATTGCTGTTTTCAGCGCTTCATAGTAGAGATTATCGGGGTGAAACATCAGCTTTTTCGGCATAAGGAACTCCGATTTCATCCACGCCCAGACAAACTGCTCGGCGTTCATACCGTTGTATTTGACAAAGCCCATCAGCGCAAAAGGCGCAGCACCGAGGATACATACCCAACTGAGGGTTTCCGTTCCGAAGTGCGGGCGGAGAATAAAATACAGCCCGACCGCCACGCCGCAGGCAAGCACCGAAAAAATAAACTGTCGCAAAGACAGCCCGAAAAACATACTTTCCGTGTAGTTGCGGATTTCCTTGTTTATCTTAACTTCCAATTCGTCGCACCTCCTTTATAAGCCCATCATTTCTCTTACAACACGGTCAGACATTTTGACCGCACCGACAAGGACGAGCATATTAAATACAAGCTCTCCGATATAGCTCCATACCATAGACACCGCCGCAGCATTAGGGTCAACCGCAGGGGGCGAAGCCGCAAAGAGTGAAAAGATGATACAGGTAAGCACAATGATTGCGCCCTCCAGACACACGGCGGCATAGCTCTTGATAAAGCTCTTGCCGACGCTCTGGCTCGGCTCTCCCGCAAAAGTGGAAAGCGGAACAGGGGCAATGGCGGTATAAAGGTACAGCTTAAAAAATCTGCCGTACACCGACATTATCATAATGAACGACAGCACCGTAATGAACAGACCGCCTATCAATGTGACTGCCCATAGTGGGATACTTTCAAAAAAGCCGCAGTCCTCAACAGCGGTCACGATTTCAGACGGCAATACCGTCTGCTGTGCCGTTCCGAAGCCTGCGGCGTTCATAATGGTTGAGATAAGACCCTGTATGATATTGAAAAGAGCCATCATCAGCTCCAAGCCGTAGGTCACAGCACCTTTGGCAAGGGCAAAGCGGATAAACAGCTTTAATGCGTGTTCTGGTTTCTTGACCTCTGCAAAGCTGCCGCAGGTACGCATTACGCCTACGACAAAAAAGAGAACGAGCAACGCAAGCCCGATTGCCTGCACCGCACCGTGTATATTTACGATAACATTCCATATCGTGCCGCCCTTAAAGCTCTCTGGGGATTGGGTAATGAGCTGCCATATCTCCGACAGCTTCTCGTTCCAAGTTTCAAGAGCGTTCTCCAAGTTCTGCACAATCCAATTATCAGACATTCGACCACCTCCTTATTGATTTGGATAACGGGGGCAATTCCGCAAAGCGGATCTGCCCCCGTTACCGTCAGTCTTGTGTCATTCTGTTGTTCTCTCAGCCTGTAATAAGGGTCAAGATTTCCTTTGCAAAGGTAATGACCACGCCGCCTGCAAGGGTCAAAAAACCGTTTGCTCTCTGGGACGGGTCGTGAGATTTGAGGGACAGCCCAATCTGCACAATACCGAAGCCGAGCATAATCATACCGACAGCTCTCACCAGACCGAAAATAAAGTCGGACAGGTTATTGACTACGGCAATAGGGTCATTCGCCGCAAAAGCGGTCACGGATGTTCCCACAACGAGGGTCAACGCCATTACTGCCGTGCAGTAAAAGCGGAAGCCCTTTCTGACCTTGCCAGATATCGGCAGCTTTTCGGTTTTCTTGTCCTCATTCTTCTTAAAAAGTTTCATAGATAAATCCTCCTTTTAGATGTTGAATATTTCTTCCAAGTCCTCATGGGACAGAAGCTCGTAGGAAGTGCTGACAGCGTTTATGCTTACGGCGCTTTGAGGAATATCGCTGTCAAACACAAGGGTTGCGACTGCCTGCGTAGGCTCTCCGTGAATATACGGTGGCTGCCCTCCGTCAGCAGTCAGCTTCACATTCGGGTGCTTCATAATGTCATACTTGAAGTCCATTACGGGGCGTTCTCCCCGAATAAAAAGAAGTGCGTAGCGGTTATCAAGCATACGCACTTCGTCTGGGGTCATAAGCTCACGCCCCGATATTTGATAGTTGGTCGAATAGTTGCCGCTTCGCCCAGAGCTTTTTCCGTAGGTGTTGGTATCAATGGTTTCCTTGCCGAGCAGCTCTGACACATATTTGTGGGTGCTTTGCTCGTTGCCGCCGAGGTAAAGAAATTCATCGCAGTTGCCTACAATGCTTTCCCATTGCTTCTCAAAAAGTGCTTTGAGCTGTGCCAGATTTTGCAGGATAATGGATACCGATACCCCTCTGGAAC
>OBHX01003565.1_pt1 | contig 10982 bp, 10 predicted proteins | sample 1519331 | NCBI WGS metagenome assembly OBHX01 (sample SAMEA2602897, study PRJEB22501) | metagenome
AGCGGAAAAATCAACAACCGGCTGCTGTGTGAGATTGCCACACATGAGAACTTCCTGCGACTGATGACGGATATTGAGATTTTCGTTGATCGGATTGCCGATATGCGGATCGCCCAAATGAATTTGGTTCTGGAGGCCACCCGGCAGGAAGTGATCCGCAGCCATGCGCCGGGGGAAAACGACCTTTATGTCCGCACGCTGGAGCTTGGACAGGTGCAGGAGAGCGACTTTTTCAGCCACACAATTCATGACGATCTGGACAGCATCGTTCAGGATATTCGTCAAGCCCATGTCACCGACCGCACCACCGCCGATCCACAGCCGACTTTCACAGATGTCAAGGAAAAGTTTGAACGTGCCATGCAGCTGGGCAGTAATGAAGAACGGGTAATCCACGAGTTTTGCGATCAAATGCAGATTCCCTTTGACAAGATTGCGTCCGAGGATTTCTCAGCATTTATGCGGATATTGAGCCTGTCTAAACTGCTGAAAAATCCCAACAATATGAGAGGAAAAGCTCGGCCACAAGTCTATCACAGTGCTAAGAAAAGGAAGAAGAGATAAGAAAGACTAAATACGGTGATACTAAAACTAATATAGCAAAGCCTCCGTTGGTATTGTTCTCACCAGCGGAGGCTTTGCACATTATTTAAGTTTTTTCAATGGTGCACACAACACTTCGTATGCGTATTTATACACTTCATTTGCTGACTCGTCAGGTGATATATCACCGTGGGCAAGGCAGCACCGAAGCATGTACAATATGATTACAATAGCTTCACTAATCTTTCCGGCATCATTCACAAAATTATATGCTCCAATTTGCTTTGTGGTTTGTCCCGATGCAAGAATGCTGGTAATGCGATACGGAGTCAGTTCCCTGTAGCATTCCTCGCACTGTTCCTGTTGTCTCTGGGTCAAGGCAATAAAGTCAGATTGCTGCCTCAATACATCAATATCATATCCCTCTTGTTCAAAACAAAATATTGAAGCACCTGTAGCTTTTACTGTAACTACCGTCTTTGTTTTTCCATGTGCTCTGGAACATTCATAATGGTGCTGGTAGTAATCTTTTCGTTTAAGCGTGTTTGCGTTTTTTACCGCCACTTCAGCAAATGAAACAGACTGCCGAACTCCTATGTACTCCTGAGTAGTAATTGCTGCATTCAACAGAGAACCATGTAGCTTTGCAATATTCTCTCTATATGCGCTACCATCTGCATCCTCTGCATTGATCAGATTCATGGTATAGGTCTTAAATCTGTTTGATTGACTTGCAACGTACTCGATACATTCTTTGTCGTTTTTTCCTGTAACTTCACCGCTAAAGTTATACCACGCATTGAAGGCAATCCAAGCTTTCATAAATGCAGAAAAATAGTCGACTTTTATGTCAATAGCATCTATCCAGTCTTTGTATCCTGGCATCCTGGCTCACCTCACTTTGCGTAAATAATTTCTCTGTCCATAATTTCCAACGCTTTCTGCTCTAACTTATAGGCTTCGTATCGCTTTTCATTAGCCTTAAGTGCAAGCGCGTTTATTTGCAGCTGAACATCATGGTTCTTCAGCAGAGGAATTGGTATTCTACTTACATGCGTATCGTCGATTTCGTCGATAACCGCACCATATATGTGCCTTGTAATTAAGCGATAACCATAGTCAGAAGCCAAGAAAATATTGAGATAACCAGCAATACTATCATCTGCTGGGACAACACGAATAATGTGCTGGTTAGCTGCCCAGTTTTCCCAATGTTTTCCGACAAGCGCTACCTTTCCAATAGTGCCGCTACAGGTAATTAACGTCATGTTTTCGTGCAATTCCAATTGCTTTTCAATTCTTTCTCCGTGCTGAGACAAAGACAAATATTTTTTGTTGCATGGATCAAGCTCCCAAAGCTGTTTTCCGCCAATGAACACACGCCCTACACCTTCTTCGACGTAAATACGTTTAAACCGTCCGGGGAGAATAATCTCCTTGCTGATTCTTGTATCTGCTACAGTAGTTAGTTCATCGCAGTTTTCTTTGAGATGATGAGTAATGGCATCGACAATAGGAATGTGGTAAGAAGCGTCTAAGCGATATTCCATGTCGCTTAATTTTACAGTGAAGGTATCAACAGGAACTCCTTTCTTAAAATATTCCACATCCAAATCTTCAATCTTGGGTAAATGAAGCTCCTCGATCATCATCTGTGTTGCCTGTTCAAGCAAAGCATTCGACTCATCTCGTAGTGTATATGATTGCACAATCAGATTATCAACTTTAGATTTCATTTCCCTGGGAGCATCTGGAATCGGTATAGATGCAAGATGTTCCGGTTCAATCTGCTGTATTACCGACCCGTAAATATTTGACCGAATCAAAGCCTGCCCTGTTTTAGTTTTGAGATATGCATAAACATATCCAGGGTAACTATTGCACTCAAGTCTCATTGCATGTTCACTAATCAAAAACTTTTCTAAAGTGTCATTGACAAATGACATGTTTCCGATAGTGCCAGAACGTGAAATTAATACTGTGCCCTTCTTTACATGTAAATCTGAAACACGTTCATCATCAATCATAAATTTAATAGGTTGCGGACTTATGTCAAGCATTTCCGAACTACCAATAAATCCAACCGCATTTTCACAGTTCTTATCGATATAGTTCCTTTTCAGACGTCCACCATAGTGAGCCTTTTGAACCGGAGAATGCTCCCCTATTAAATCAACGGATGGAAAGAGGCCGTTTTTTACCCTCATATAAGCCTGCTTAGCTTCCACATCATAAACGCTTGCTTCAAGTCGCTTCCCCTTTTCAATCACCTCTGATAGAGAAATACTACACCACTTGATTGGAGATTCCTCTACCATGATTCCAAGCTCTGGAGCAGACGCAAGTTGATATGCCAAATTATTATTTACCATGCCAATCCCTCCTTAGCTTTCCATTCCGCAAAGATGGGCGGAACATCAGGAGTTTGGTCATCCTCGACTTTTCTCTTTTGCTGGTGAGATACAAAGCGATCGCCTTCGCCGGTTGTGCCGAGTACGAAAACGCTATTTGTATCAGGAACAAGTATCTCGTTTCCTTCTTTGTCTCGCTTAAAAATGGGATTGCCACGCTTATCGTGACCAACTTTTTCTACCATAGCCATAAAAATATTGTAGTCAGCCATCACACCGCTCTTTTCCTCGATATCTTTTTGCTCCTGCGTTTTCTTCTGAAGGAACAGCACCGAGGTCTGAGTCCCATTTCGGGGCTGGAAAGTATCCACGTGAAGGTCTACACTGGCAATGATTCTATGATTCTTGATAAGCCACTCTCGAATATAGCCAAGACCCGGCGCTCCCAGAATATTATCAGGGAGGACTATGCCCATACGTCCACCAGGAACAAGCAGCTGAGTGCAGCGCTCCACAAACAGAATTTCCGGGGGAACTGATGTCTGCAGACGATCCGTCATTTCCCACGTGTTAGTTTTCTTATCATTTTCCCAGACACGTGCCAGTTCAAACTGCTCCAGAATAGCCTTGTCTTTAATCGGAATTTTGCTACCAAAAGGTGGATTAGTTACAATTACATCAAAGAACTCAATCGTCTTGTGATTACGAATACCGCCTTTATCGATACCCAATGCTTCTGCCAAGTTAGAACGGAAATCGTCTGTCCATTCGTGCGGTGGCAGCAGAGAGTTGGCCTGTAAGATATTACCGCTGCCGTCATTATTCATAACCATGTTCATTTTCGTTGCTTTAACGAGATCCGGATTGATATCAAATCCAAAATAATTCGATTTTGCCATGTCAGCAATACGATCTCTAAAAGTATTGATGGCTTCGTTGCTCCACTCAGCTTTTGGCATTCCAAGTTCGACCTCAAATTGCTTCTCGAGTTTCTCGATAACGTGAGTCATAGCGTTCACGAGGAAGCCGCCGGTGCCGCAAGAACTATCCAAAACCTTGTCGTCAACACCAGGGTTAATCATCTCCACAACCATTTTCATTACATTTCTGGGTGTGAAGAACTCGCCTCTGTCTCCACGCAAGTTAGCTCCTACAATTTCTTCGTATGCCTTACCCTTGATATCAATATTTGTATTGAGCAGACTATACTTCTGCAACTCGCTGACAATATAGGCTAAGCTACGAGGAGATAGCTTAATCTCATCATTCGCATCAAAAATCAGCTTGTACTTCTTCTTATTCTTAACCTGCTCGAAGATTTTTGAGATACGCTTTTTGACAGTCAACTGACCGTCGGGATTGGAACGTTCTTCCGAAGTCGCATAGAACTCCAGTGGCTTAGGAATGTTTCTTTCGTCCTCGATTTTACAGAAAATGATTTTTAGCAACTCAAAGAATGCAGGTTGTTTCTGAAGTCCGTCATTCACATAAATATGATTATGACAGGTTTTGAATGTGAACAACAGGTTGTCGTCATAAGCGTTTTTTAGCGTAGTACGCTTAGGCCGGTTGATGTCATCCAGATTGCCATCGGCAGAAGGAATATCGTTATAATCCATGAAGTCAATTTGGCCCTTTTCATTAACATACTTACGATAGACTTCCTTCTGACGACCATTTGTCCACATGCCCCACTCGCAATTAGGGCAAGCGGACATATAGGACTTCAACTGCTCAACACCGTCTTTGGCATTACGAGCTTCAACAGCCTCTTTCTTACATTCAATGATAATTTTTATATTCTCCTGCGTCTGCTCAGTGCAATCCTTGTCAAAGATGACAATATCAGCACGAGGTTTTCTTGAACCTAACTGAAGTGTGTATTCAATTCGAATCTGCTTTAGCAGGTATTTATGTTCGTTAACAAGTCTTTTTTCAATGGTCTGACGTACATACTCTTCCGGGGTGTCATTACGGAACTTTCCGTCCACATAGTCACATATCTTCCCTTCGGGAATTACAATTACCTTTGCGTTAGCCATTTTTAGTTCCTCCATTTTTGCTCTTGGATTTTTTCTGTTTATCCGCTTTGCGATTTGATAGGTAGTCCTCAGCAGCTTTATTGAAAAAATCCGCAAAGCTACTTCTGTCGTATGCCAGTGCTGCTTTCAGTTCTGCGTGCAGCTCATCTGGCATTCTGAACTGCACTTGTTTGGTTCGATTGCTCAATAAACCGCACCTCCTTTTACGGCATAAATGATATCATTATATCTTAACACAATGATATTATTTGATATAAAAAAAGTCAAGATTATAAAGGAAATCAGCGCCCACCGGTCATAAAAAATCAGTGGACGCTGTACTTTGTTTATTCGACTATTCTTTCATTACTTCCAGCATCATATTTGCTGCCAAGCGGAAGCTGTTTTTTGAGCAGCATGCACTGCATTTCTTTGTATTTCTTACAGGAATTTGTATCGTATTCTATCGGCTCAATATTGCCATATCACAATTCTTCTAAAATCCTCATACAGCATCCTCCTCGTAGATCAATTCCCGGAGTATGATTTCCTCTGCACGGTTGTGGATACTGTTCATGGCTCTGACCCATGCCATCTGATCCTGGGATTTCAATTCCTCTGTGATTCCCTCAACTTCTTTCATCTGGGCAATGATACAATCAAGCCGGTTCTGTGCTTGCTCATTCAGATCAGCCAGATATGTCCAGAGCTTGCCAGACAAAATCAGTTCTCAGTTCATTGTACAGGGCTGGATGATACTGCGCCAAATAGTCTTTTTGCATCCGCCCCCAAATCCCAATAGGGCGGGTTTCTTCCGGTAGCTGCAAGTCGGGAATGTAGTAGTCGCCAACCAACGTATACCGCAGACCATTATGTTCATCGCAAATATGATTTTTGAGTTCTTCCATGTTGTTGATTTCCTCATTCTGATGTGATAGGTAGCAAGCCTGGCTCTCCAGAAATATTGGTAAATCATTGGTAAAACTGAGACTGAAACACAGAGAATGCTTATTATCGGGGATTTATAAGACGATTTGAGACTTTATATTATGCCTGGAAAATCCTGCCGTGGCACACAAACAATATTTTTACCATATCTCTCATTCCTATATCTATTCAGCTTTTGCATTGCCTTTATTATACTTCATTACGTGCTAAAAAAACAGCAGTATTTATAAAATGGACGATAGTAATCCCCTATATGAGCGAATTCTCAACTCCAAGTCCCGGGCCGAAATGCGATTATACCCTGTGCGGGAGAAGTCTCCATGTCAGCGACACTGCCTACAAGCACAATATAATCTTTCTATAAAGAATTTTATATAAATCGTTTAACTATGAATATATTGCAATTTTATTTCAAAATATAATAATTAAACAGGTGTTTTACATATAAAAAAGCTTTGTTCATAAAACAACTTACAGGTATTAGCGTGTATAATTTAATCCATCTTTGGATATATAGAAATTTATTTGGAAGTTTACATGTATATTATCCATAATATTTATAAATTTATTTAAAAAACTATTGATCTATTGGTTATGCTGTGCTATTATTATAATCACTCGTTAATGAGAAATCGTTTTACTAAAACGTTTTTATAGGTTTGAAAATCTATATATTTTCGTTCTCTACAAAATCGACTGAACTTTTCCTTTAAATGTCTCATTCTCCCTGGAGAATGAGACATTTTTCTTTTCCCTGCGGAGGAATGGAAACGTATACCTTTTACAAAGGAGGTCGTCCATCCCCATGAAAACTGCAGCCGTAACGTCCGCCTCTCCACATCCACCCACACGCAGGCTTTTGAAAAACATACACCTTCACTGGCAGCTGTATGCGATTCTGGCTATTCCCTTGGCTTGGCTTATCTTATTCAACTATGTCCCCATGTACGGCCTGAATCTAGCCTTTCGGAAATACAATGCCCTTGCTGGCATCAACGGCGGCCAATGGATGGGTCTACATTATTTTGAGATGTTTTTCCGTTCTCCCAACGCTTGGAATTACCTGTGGAACACCTTCGCTCTCAGCCTTTATTCCACAATACTGGGCTTTCTTCCCCCTCTCGTGCTGGCCGTATGCCTGAACGAAGCGAAGGGCCGGTTTTTCAAAAAAACCGTGCAGATGGTAACCTATATCCCCTACTTTATCTCCACCGTCGTTTTGGTGGGGATGCTCTTCCAGATTCTGGATCTTCGTAACGGGATTTTCAACCAGATTGTTACAGCTCTGGGCGGCGAAGCGCAGAACTGGATGGGGGAATCCGGCTACTTCCGCACAATTTACGTCCTTTCCGGGATTTGGCAGACGACAGGCTACAATAGCATCGTCTACCTGGCGGCTCTGACCGCCGTCAACCCGGAGCTGCAGGAAGCCGCCGTAATCGATGGAGCCAGCCGCATGCAAAGGATTCTTCACGTGGATATTCCCTGCATCTCTTCCACTATTATCACTCTGTTCGTCCTAGGCGTAGGCTTCACTATGAGCGTGGGATTTGAAAAGGTGCTTCTTATGCAGAATCCTACAAATACCGCTGTCTCTGAAATCGTTTCCACCTATGTATACAAGGTGGGGCTGGTGCAGAACAATTTCAGCTATTCCACTGCGATAGGCATGTTCAATTCGGGCATCAACCTGGTTTTAATGCTGTTGGTAAATTTCCTGTCAAAGAAGCTGACGGATACCAGTATCTGGTAAGGAGGAATACATCATGACAGAGGCTGTTAAAACCATCAAAAGAAAAAGCAAAATCAGGGCAAGCGGAAAGGATAAAGCTTTCCTGTTCTTTGTATACCTATTTTTAACCCTTTCCCTTCTCATTGTACTCCTTCCGCTGATCTACGTGGTAAGCGCATCCTTCAGCGATTCAAAGGCGGTCGTCAGCGGCGAGGTATGGCTTCTGCCCGGGCGCCCCCCTCTTAAGGGCGATACCCCCGCATTTGAAAAACCGCAGATCATGTCCGGATTCCTAAATTCCTTTATCTATATGTTTTCGGGAACAGCCGTCAGCCTGGTGCTCACCGTCCTGGCCGCCTATCCTCTTTCCAGAGGGGAACTGGCTGGAAAAAAACTCTTTAACGGGCTGTTTCTGTTCACCATGCTCTTTTCCGGCGGTATGATTCCCAGCTATATTCTGCTCAGAGATCTGAACATGCTGAACACCCGTTGGGCTATCATCATTCCTACAGCCCTCTCCGTGTGGAATCTGATCATCACCAGAACATACTACCAGAATACCATACCCGGCGATATATATGAAGCCGCCTATTTGGACGGCTGCAGCGACCTGCGCATCCTGTTTAGTATCGTGATTCCCCTTTCCGGCCCGATCCTGGCAGTTATGGGCCTTTACTACGCCATCGGCCAGTGGAATTCCTACTTTAACGCCATGATCTATCTGAAGGATCAAGAGCTTTTCCCTCTGCAGATCATCCTGCGCAATATTCTGATCCAAAACCAGATGAGCGGACAGATGGTGACGGATGTAAAACAGCTGGAACGTATGCAGGGCATGGCTCAGCTTCTGAAATATTCCGTTATGGTGGTCTCCTGCCTGCCCCTGATGGTGCTTTATCCCTTCGTACAGAAGTTTTTCGTAAAGGGCGTCATGTTCGGTGCCGTGAAAGGTTAAACGCCGCGCCGTATAAAAATGGAAAAGAGAAAAGCCTCTATTTCATAAATCTCTAAAAAATCTGAAACTATCGTCGAAAAAGGAGTGTTGCAACATGAGCAAAAGAAAACGGCTGGCCGCCTTGCTTCTGGCGTTGGCGGTCTCTCTCCCGGCCTCCGCCTGCAGCGGCGGAGAGAATGTCTCTTCTGCGGGGAACTCTTCCGCGGGGGGAGAAAACGCTTCCGGCCTGACGGAACCAGGCTCCTTCCCCATTTCAGAGGAACCAGTGACCCTGACCGTACTGACCCAGCAGATCCCCAGCATCATCGACATCACCACCAACGATTTCACCCTGTGGTATGAGGAGCTGACAAATATCCACATCGAATGGCAGCTGGTCCCCTCCGACTCGGTGGAAAGCAACCTGAATCTGGCTCTCTCCGGGGGAGATTATCCGGATATTTTCCTTTCCATGGGAATCAAAAGCTCTCAGGAGGACCAATACGGAGGGGAAGGAAAGATCTTCCGCCCTCTGAATACATATATCGATTCGTGCATGCCGAATTTCAAATCCGTTCTGGAGGAAAAGCCCGATGTGCTCAGCGATATCACCGCCATGGACGGCAGCATTTACAGCCTGCCCTCCATCACGGAATACCTTCACGGCCAGTACGCCCAGAAGATGTGGGTCAACACCCAATGGCTCGATACCCTGGGGCTGAAAAAACCGGAGACCACTGAAGATTTTTATCAAATGCTGAAGGCCTTCAAGAAAGAGGATCCCAACGGCAACGGCATCGCGGATGAAATTCCTCTCTCCGGTGTGATTGATACGGGCGGCGGCTGGTATTCCGATGTGTCCGATTTTATCCTCAACGCCTTTGTCTATGACAGCGGTGCTACCAACGACGCACTGCGCCGGTATGTAAATATGAAAACCGGTGATATTGAAATCGCCGTAAACCAGGAATCATACCGGGAGGGGCTTCGCTATATGCACAAGCTCTACAGCGAGGGGCTTATCGATCCAGCCGCCTTCACCAACACTAACGATCAGCTGAAGCAGATAGCCCTGAATCCCGGTGTGGAAATTCTGGGTGCCGCCCCTGCCGGGCACCCGGCTATGTTCATGGACATCACCACTGATCCTGAGCGGTACGCCATGTTTGACGCCATCGCCCCGCTGGAGGGGCCCGAAGGTGTGCGGCAGGCTCCAAAGCTGAAGGAAGACAGGGAATTCGGTGAAGCGGCTATTTCCACCTCCTGCTCCAATCCTGAGGCCGCCGCCCGCTGGCTGGACGGTTTTTATGACTACGACATCCAGATGGAGAGGGCCTGGGGAGCCGAAGGGGAAGCCTGGCGCGATGCCGAGGAGGGCGAGCTCGGGCTGGACGGCGAACCCGCCCTTTACAAAACTCTGATCGCCTTTGACGAATCCGCGCAGAACCAAAACTGGGCCTGGCTGGGAATCGAGTACACTCCTATGGAACTCTTCAACGGCCAGACCGTCACTCCCAAAAACGTGGATCTCTATTCTGCGTAGGGCTTTGAGCGGCGTATGATGTCGGTGACAGAAGAGCTCTATCAACCTTATGACGTCTCTGATACATATCAGAACATGCCAAACGTGCTGCGCTACTCAGAGACAGATGCTGAAGAGCGGAACCTGCTCCATCAGGATCTGCAGACGCTGGCAAAGGAATACCGTGTCTATTTCATCACAGGCGAAAAAAGCCTCGACGACGACTGGGAAGAGTATATTCAAGCACTGCAGAATATGCAGCTGGACCGTTTCCTGGAGTTGGAGAACGCTGCATACGACGCTTACATAGAAAAAACAGCCGGATAACGTTTTCATTTCATCACTGTAGATTTTCGGGAAAGACGGTTTCTCTTTTTTCCGCCCCGCACCTTAGATTTCGGGTGCGGGGCGGGCTTTTACAAAGCATACAAAGCACTGTTCAACGCGTGTTTTAGAAGCTGCCCGAGAAACTGTACGCTCCCGTGTTCTTCGGCCTAATATACGGCGGTTCGGCCGCACAACCTCACGGCATCCGGCACAGGGGCCAGTACATGAAGATTTCCTTCCCTGAACCGCGGCCGTTATCACTCTTTTATGCTACAAAAAACATCTCAAAACCGGTACAAATCATTCTCACAGTTTCACTAGGAAAAAGCCTGAAGCCTAAAACGCCCCCGAAAGCCAAATCCAAGGCTTCCGGGGGCGTTTCCGCCTGTATTCCGCGATTCCCCGCTTCCCCGTAAAAACGGGAAACGCACAGTTCTTCCGAATAACGGGAAAAACGCTCCTCACAGAACCGTCTTACCTGTCTTCCGCCACCAGAGTCTGCAAAGAATTGGCCCCCGGGCCGTTCTGCAGCAAAAACACTGTATAATTAGTGCCCCTCTGCACATTCAGATAGAGGGATGCCACCATATCCGGCACAGGATAC
>OBHX01003574.1_pt1 | contig 10966 bp, 9 predicted proteins | sample 1519331 | NCBI WGS metagenome assembly OBHX01 (sample SAMEA2602897, study PRJEB22501) | metagenome
TGGATTTCAATCGCAATTTCTCCACGCCACAGGAGCAGGAACGTGCTTTTGAGGCACAACTGCGCATTGCCGCTGAACTGCAGATGCCGGTTTTCATGCATTGTCGGGATGCCCATGAGCGTTTTCTGACGTTGCTGGAGCCGTGGCTGGATAGTCTCCCGGGCGCGGTGCTGCACTGTTTTACCGGAACGCGGCAGGAGATGCAGGATTGTGTGGACCGAGGGCTTTATATTGGTATTACCGGCTGGGTCTGTGATGAGCGCCGTGGGATGGAACTGCGGGAACTGCTGCCGTTTATTCCGGTAGAAAGACTACTGATCGAAACCGATGCGCCTTACCTACTTCCTCGCGACTTAACGCCTAAACCGACGTCACGGCGCAATGAACCGGCGCACCTGCCACATATTCTTGAGCGTATTGCCCACTGGCGCGGAGAAGATCCTCAATGGCTGTCAGCAACCATTGATGCTAACGTCCGAACGTTGTTCGAAGTGACCTTCTAAACGGCTTAAATTTTTCGAAAACCGGTATTTTTCACGCTCTGCTTAACTTCTTTATTCAACAGGTTAAGCAGTAGCATGGAACGCGCTTCGCCATCCGGTTCGGTGAAGATCGCTTTTAGCCCCTCAAATGCCCCTTCAGTAATAATCACGCTGTCCCCTGGCTGAGGAGTTTGCGGGTCCACAATACCTTCAGGCTTGTAGATAGAAAGCTGGTGAATAACGGGAGAAGGGACGGTCGCAGGCGTCGCGCCAAAACGGACGAAATGGCTGACACCACGCGTGGCATTGATAGTGGTGGTGTGGATCACTTCCGGGTCGAACTCGACAAACATGTAATTAGGGAATAGTGGTTCACTGACTGTGGTACGTTTACCGCGCACTATTTTTTCCAGGGTGATCATAGGCGTCAGACAGTTCACCGCCTGTCTTTCCAGGTGTTCCTGGGCTCTCTGAAGTTGCCCACGTTTGCAGTACAGTAAATACCAGGATTGCATAATAACTCTTATCCGCTTGTTCTGAGCGCAAGCATAGCAAAAGCCATGCGTTAAGTTAATTATACCCACCTCAACGCAGGCTGAAACCCAATGGGTATATACGCCCGGGGCTTATATGTATCGCCAGAGTTCACGCTAATTTAACAAAAATACAGCATCACAATGATGAACGCCGTATAATGAAGCGCTTACGAAGAGGCCACAATGGACGCCATGAAATATCACGATTTACGCGACTTCCTGACGCTGCTTGAACAGCAGGGTGAGCTCAAACGCATTTCGCTTGAGGTGGATCCCCATCTGGAAATTACTGAAATTGCCGATCGCACTCTGCGTGCCGGTGGGCCTGCGTTACTGTTTGAGAATCCGAAAGGCTATTCAATGCCGGTGCTGTGTAACCTGTTTGGCACACCAAAGCGTGTTGCGATGGGGATGGGACAAGAAGATGTCTCGGCGCTACGAGAAGTCGGTAAACTGTTGGCGTTTTTGAAAGAGCCAGAGCCACCGAAAGGATTCCGCGATCTGTTTGATAAGCTGCCGCAGTTTAAGCAGGTGTTGAACATGCCGACTAAGCGGTTGCGCGGTGCGCCTTGTCAGCAAAAAATCTACTCGGGCGATGACGTTGATTTAAACCGCATTCCGATTATGACCTGCTGGCCGGAAGATGCCGCGCCGCTGATTACCTGGGGGCTCACCGTAACGCGTGGTCCGCATAAAGAGCGGCAGAATCTGGGCATCTATCGTCAGCAGCTGATTGGCAAAAACAAGCTCATTATGCGCTGGCTGTCCCATCGCGGCGGCGCGCTTGATTACCAGGAGTGGTGCGCAGCGCATCCGGGTGAACGCTTCCCGGTTTCTGTGGCGTTAGGAGCAGATCCTGCGACCATTCTGGGGGCCGTGACGCCGGTCCCTGATACATTATCCGAGTACGCATTTGCCGGGCTGTTGCGCGGAACCAAGACCGAAGTGGTTAAATGTATTTCCAACGACCTGGAAGTGCCTGCCAGCGCTGAAATCGTGCTGGAAGGGTATATTGAACCGGGCGAGCTGGCTCCGGAAGGGCCGTATGGCGATCATACCGGCTACTACAACGAAGTAGATAGCTTCCCGGTCTTTACCGTCACGCACATTACCCAGCGTGAAGATGCAATTTATCACTCTACCTATACCGGACGCCCGCCAGATGAACCCGCGGTGCTCGGCGTGGCGCTGAACGAAGTCTTCGTGCCTATTCTGCAAAAGCAGTTCCCGGAAATCGTCGATTTTTATCTACCTCCGGAAGGCTGTTCTTATCGCCTGGCCGTCGTGACGATGAAAAAACAGTACGCTGGTCATGCCAAACGCGTCATGATGGGCGTTTGGTCGTTTTTGCGTCAGTTTATGTACACCAAATTTGTTATTGTTTGCGATGATGACGTCAACGCACGCGACTGGAATGATGTGATTTGGGCAATTACTACCCGTATGGACCCGGCCCGGGATACGGTACTGGTAGAGAATACGCCAATTGATTACCTGGACTTTGCCTCGCCGGTTTCCGGCCTTGGTTCAAAAATGGGGCTGGATGCCACAAATAAATGGCCGGGCGAAACCCAACGCGAATGGGGACGTCCGATTAAAAAGGTTCCTGAAGTGACTGCGCGCATTGACGCAATTTGGGATGAACTGGCCATCTTTAATGACGGCAAAAGCGCCTGAGGCGCGATCGTTTTGCCTATTGATCCGACAGAGAGAGCGCATGACAACCTTAAGCTGTAAAGTGACCTCGGTAGAAGCTATCACTGACACCGTATATCGCGTTCGTTTAGTGCCAGACGCGGCATTTTCCTTTCGTGCTGGCCAGTATTTAATGGTCGTGATGGATGAAAGGGATAAGCGTCCGTTCTCCATGGCATCAACGCCGGACGAGCAAGGATTCATTGAGCTGCATGTTGGCGCCTCTGAGCTAAATCTTTACGCCATGGCTGTGATGGACCGTATTCTGAAAGACCGGGAAATCAAGGTCGACATTCCGCATGGCGAAGCCTGGCTGCGAGATGAAGACGAGCGCCCGCTGATCCTGATTGCCGGTGGTACAGGTTTCTCTTACGTGCGTTCTATTCTGCTTACCGCGCTGGCGCGTAATCCAAATCGCGATATCACCATTTACTGGGGTGGTCGCGAGGAGAAGCATCTCTACGATCTCTCCGAGCTGGAAGCGCTGTCTGTGAACCACCCGAATCTGCGCGTTGAGCCGGTGGTGGAACAGCCTGAAGACGGCTGGCGTGGTCGTACGGGAACCGTGTTAACGGCAGTATTGCAGGATTACGGTACCCTGGCGGAGCATGATATCTACATCGCTGGTCGTTTCGAAATGGCCAAAATCGCGCGCGATCTGTTCTGTAATGAACGCAGTGCGCGTGAAGATCGCCTGTTTGGCGACGCTTTCGCGTTCATTTAAGCGCTGTGCGCCGGAGTCCTTCCGGCGCATTCCTCACCAACCTTACTTCTTCTAACAGGGTGCAAGCCCGGTCTCGTTGTTTCTCTTTTTCACCACGTTTTTTAGTAAACATGTTTTTCCTATCTATTAATCACAAAACTTAGCTTTTGTGACAGGTCTCTTTTTGTTTAGTAAACAAAATTGGCAAACTAGACGCAATCAAATTGCAAGGCGCAAACGAGGAAGACCATGAGACTCGGACTGGATATTGGCGGGACTAAAATCGAAGCGGTGGTGATTGATAACGCGGGTGAAATTGTTTACCGCGAGCGATGCGCGACACCAAAGCAGAGTTACGGTGATTTTTTCCAGGCCGTGACGGAGATGATTGCTAAGGCCAGACTGGCCGTTAATCAGCCTTTATCGGTTGGCGTTGGGGTGCCCGGTGCGGTGGATAGCGAGGGGTTAATTAAGAACTCCAACATCCTGGTGCTGAATCAACAGGCCTTTGCGCAAGACCTTGAGCGAGCATCAGGAATGCCAGTGCCGGTTACCAATGATGCCAACTGCTTTACCTTGTCGGAAGCGATGGACGGTAGCGGACACGGGCATAGCGTGGTATTTGGCGTGATCCTCGGTACCGGTTGCGGCGGTGGACTATGCATCGATAACCGCTTGATCTCTGGACCTAACGCCTGCGCAGGAGAGTGGGGGCATAATGCATTGCCGCGCTACCACGAATCTCAGGACGGGACTGGAGTGACATGCTATTGCGGACAGTTGAACTGTATTGAAAGTTTTATTTCCGGTAGCGGTCTGGAACGTCAGTATATGAATCACACCGCGCAGCATGTGGGTGTGCCACAAATTATGCAACAGGTAGAATCGGGTGATGCGGATGCCTGCTTTGTATGGGAACGCTATTGCGATCAACTGGCGCGTGCGTTGGCAAGCGTGGTGAATACGCTCGATCCCGATGTCATTGTGTTGGGGGGCGGGGTATCCAATATCGATTTACTGTATTCGGGTTTACAGGCGCGAGTGGCGCAGTACGTATTTGGTAAGCAGTGCCGCACACCGATAGTTCGGGCCCGTCACGGCGACAGCAGCGGCGTACGCGGCGCGGCCTGGCTGGGGGCGCAACAAGCCATAGTAGAATCAATGAGAGTGAAATGACGAAACCTGTACGTATCAGAGATATTGCCGAAGCTTGTGGTGTTTCAGTTGGTGCAGTTTCCCGCGCCCTAAAAGGGCAGCCGGGGCTGCGTGAAGACACCCGGCTGCGCATTATTTCTGTGGCGCAGCAGCAGGGTTATGATTTTTCCCGTCTGCGCACTGACAAGATCAAACGCGTCCTGTTTTTGCTTCACCGCCAGCACAATATCAGCCGGGCATTGCCATTTTATTCTCAACTGCTGCTGGGGATAGAAGATAATTGTCGTGACCATGGTATTGCGCTGAGCTTTCTCTCCATTGGCCCAGGCGATGCAGTAAGTGAGCAGGTGCTGCTGCACCAGCCTGATGCACTGATCTGTGCCGGATTTTTTGAGCCTGAATTACTTGGTTTGCTGCAACAGATGAAGCTGCCGTTGGTGCTGGTGGATCTCTGGGCGCCGGGCCTGCCTTGCGTGAATCCGGACAACACCCAGGGCGGTTATCTGGCTACACAACATTTGATTGCACAAGGTCGCAGCCGTATTGCTTTTCTTGCCAGCACGCTTGCGCACTACAGCATCCGTCAGCGCGAGAAGGGTTACCGTCAGGCATTGTATGAGGCCCGTTTGCTAATGCCGCCAGAGTATGAAGCCATTGCGCCGCCGCTGCTGGATACCGAGCAATCTTTGGTGGAGGCGGTGAATGAATTGCTCAGTCTGCCAGAGCCGCCCGACGCTATTTTTGCCTATAACGATGCGGCAGCGCTGGTTGTTCAACGGGTGTGTGCGCAGCAGGGTATACGTATCCCGGAAGATCTTGCGCTGGTTGGGTTTGATGATATCGATGCTGCGGCCTGGTCACATCCACCACTCACCACCATTGCGGTTGATAAACAACAATTGGGGCGTGAAGCGCTGCGTTTATTGCTGGAAGAAAATCAGGAAGAGAATCTGCTGTTGCCGGTGCAGTTAGTGGTACGTGGTAGTTCAGAGAAATAAAAAACCCGCCCCTGACAGGCGGGAAGAACGGCAACTAAATTGTTTTACAATGGCATTTGTGTTGTAGGCCGGATAAGACGCATCAGCGTCGCCATCCGGCATAGTCGCCGGGGGCGCTTCGCTTGCCCGGCCTACAATAAGTCACATGCTTTGATTAAACTCGCTCAAATACCGTTGCGATGCCCTGGCCTAACCCGATACACATCGTCGCCAGGCCAAACTGTACGTCTTTGCGTTCCATCAGATTGAGCAGGGTGGTGCTGATACGCGCCCCAGAGCAACCCAACGGATGGCCCAAAGCGATCGCCCCGCCGTTGAGGTTGATCTTCTCATCGATCTGCTCCATCAGCCCCAGATCTTTAATGCACGGCAGGATCTGAGCGGCAAAGGCTTCGTTCATCTCAAACAAACCGATATCGCTGGTGGAGAGTCCCGCTTTTTTCAGCGCCAGTTTTGAGGCCGGAACCGGACCATAACCCATAATTGAAGGGTCGCAACCAACAACAGCCATCGAACGAATACGGGCACGCGGCGTCAGACCCAGCTCACGGGCGCGGCTTTCGCTCATGACCAGCATCGCCGCTGCGCCGTCGGAGAGCGCGGAGGAGGTACCGGCAGTGACCGTTCCGCTAACCGGATCGAACGCCGGGCGCAGGGTGGAGAGCGCTTCAACGGTTGTCTCCGGACGGATAACCTCATCGTAGTTAAACTGCTTCAGTACGCCGTCGGCATCATGGCCGCCGGTCGGGATGATTTCGTTTTTAAATGCGCCAGACTGTGTTGCAGCCCAGGCGCGAGCATGTGAACGTGCGGCGAAAGCATCCTGCATTTCACGGCTGATGCCGTGCATGCGAGAGAGCATTTCCGCAGTCAGACCCATCATTCCCGCGGCTTTTGCCACGTTGCGGCTCATGCCCGGATGGAAATCAACGCCGTGGCTCATTGGTACATGGCCCATATGCTCCACGCCGCCAATCAAGCACGCCTGAGCATCGCCGGTCATGATCATGCGTGCCGCGTCGTGCAGCGCCTGCATTGATGAACCGCACAGGCGGTTGACCGTGACGGCTGGAACGGAGTGCGGAACTTCCGCCAGCAGCGCGGCGTTACGGGCGATGTTGAAACCCTGCTCCAGCGTTTGCTGCACACAGCCCCAGTAAATATCATCAAGCGCGGATGGCTCCAGCGCAGGATTTCGCGCCAGCAGGCTACGCATTAAGTGTGCGGAGAGATCTTCTGCCCGCACGTTACGAAACGCGCCCCCTTTCGAACGGCCCATCGGGGTACGGATCGCATCAACAATTACAACCTGTTCCATTGTGACTCCTTAAGCCGTTTTCAGGCTGCCAACCGGGCGGGCAGGCTCAACCTGGGGATAATACGGTTCGTTATGGCGCGCCTTATCACGCAGACCAGCCGGAACTTCATACAGTGCTCCGAGGTGCTGATACTGCTGGGCCATATCGAGATACTTCGCGCTGCCGAGCGTATCCAACCAGCGGAACGCGCCACCATGGAACGGAGGGAAGCCCAGGCCATAAACCAGCGCCATATCGGCTTCTTCCGGGCTGGCGATAATGCCTTCTTCCAGACAACGCACCACTTCGTTGACCATTGGGATCATCATGCGAGCGATAATCTCTTCATCACTGAAGTCGCGTTTCGGCTGGCTGACTTCTGCCAGCAGATCGTCAACGGTGGCATCCTCTTCTTTCTTCGACTTGCCCTTGTTGTCTTCTTTATAACGCCAGAATCCAAGACCGTTTTTCTGTCCGAAACGGTTCGCATCAAACAGGGCGTCTATCGCGTCGCGATAATCTTTCTGCATACGCTGAGGGAAGCCTGCGGACATCACTGCCTGCGCGTGATGTGCGGTATCAATTCCCACCACGTCCAGCAGATAGGCCGGGCCCATCGGCCAGCCAAACTGTTTTTCCATGACTTTGTCGACTTTGCGGAAATCCGCCCCATCGCGCAGCAGCTGGCTGAAACCGGCAAAATACGGGAACAGCACGCGGTTCACGAAGAAACCGGGGCAGTCGTTGACCACAATTGGGGTTTTGCCCATCTGGCTTGCCCAGGCGACAACTTTGGCGATGGTTTCATCCGAGCTTTTCTCGCCGCGAATGATCTCAACCAGTGGCATGCGGTGTACTGGGTTAAAGAAGTGCATCCCACAGAAGTTTTCCGGGCGCTTGAGCGCGCTGGCCAGCTCGTTGATTGGGATGGTGGAGGTATTTGAAGCCAGTACGGTGTCCGGGCGTACCTGATCTTCGGTTTCTGCCAGTACCGCTTTTTTCACTTTCGGGTTTTCCACGACAGCTTCAACCACCACGTCCACACGCTCAAAACCGCTATAGTCGAGGGTTGGATGAATAGTGGAAATCACGCCCGCCATTTTCAGACCGTCAATTTTGCCGCGCTCAAGCTGTTTGTTCAGCAGCTTGGCCGCTTCGGTCATGCCCAGCGTTAATGATTTGTCATTGATATCTTTCATGACAACCGGCACGCCTTTCCAGGCTGACTGGTAAGCGATGCCGCCGCCCATAATGCCCGCGCCCAGCACCGCAGCTTGCTTCGGTGCTTCAATATTTTTGGTGAGTTTTTTGGCTTTGGCTTTGACGAACTGATCGTTAAGGAAGATCCCAACCAGCGCGCGAGCTTCACTGGTGTGCGCCAGTGGAACAAAGCTTTTATTTTCCAGATTCAGCGCTTCTTCACGGCCAAAACGGGCCGCTGCTTCAATGGTTTTTACCGCGGTAATCGGCGCGGGATAATGCTTCCCTGCCGTCTGTGCCACCATGCCTTTAGCGATGGTAAAGCTCATAGCCGCTTCAATTTTGCTGAGTTTCAACGGCTCCAGCTTCGGCTGACGTTTGGCCTTCCAGTCGAGGTCGCCGTTAATCGCCTGACGTAATACCGCTATCGCGCCATCAAGCAGTTTGTCTTGCTTCACTACGCCATCGACCAGGCCGATTTTTAGCGCCTGCTCAGCACCAACATCCTTACCTGCCGCAATAATTTCCAGCGCGCTGTCCGCACCCAGCATACGTGGCATACGCACAGAGCCGCCAAAGCCCGGCATAATGCCCAGCTTGGTTTCCGGCAGGCCAATGCGCAGGTCCGGCGTTGCCAGACGATAATCGGTTGCCAGAACACACTCGCAGCCGCCACCCAGCGCGTAGCCGTTTACCGCGGAGAGGGTCGGAACAGGCAGATCTTCGAGGCGATTAAAGACGCTGTTGGCAAAATGCAGCCACTGGCTCAGTTGTTCTTCAGGCACGAGGAACAGTGAAAGGAATTCGGTGATATCGGCACCAACAATAAAGGCTGCTTTGTTAGAACGCAGCAGCAGTCCTTTTAAATTCGGTTGTTTTTCCAGCACATCAAGCGCATGGCCCAGGCTGGCAACGGTGGCCGTGTCGAGTTTATTGACCGAACCAGGGGCATCGAACACCAGTTCGGCGATGCCATCTTCCAGCCAGTCGAGGTACAGGGTGTCGCCTTTGTAAAGCATGTCAGTCTCCTGAATCCGCAAGGTGATCTGGTCATACCAGATGAATCGAAGTGTGTGTTTTATGTTAATAAAATGCAAATAAATGATTAAAGAAATGACGATTCGATCACGCTCGGCAGAAATCACGCACTCACAAAGCGATGTGCTAAGATGCGGAGACTTGAGGTCAAAAAACAGAAGGATAGAAAATGGAATCGCTGGCCGCACTCTATAAAAATCATATCGTTACCTTACAGGAACGGACGCGCGACGCGCTGGAACGCTTCAAACTGGATGCGTTACTTATTCACTCTGGCGAACTTGTTAACGTCTTTCTCGACGATCATCCATATCCGTTTAAGGTCAATCCACAATTTAAAGCCTGGGTGCCTGTAACACAGGTTCCTAACTGCTGGTTGCTGGTGGATGGCGTAAACAAGCCGAAACTGTGGTTCTACCTGCCGGTCGATTACTGGCACAACGTTGAGCCGCTACCAACCTCTTTCTGGACGGAAGAAATCGAGATCATCGCGCTGCCGAAAGCGGATGGTATCGGTAGCCAACTGCCTGCTGCTCGCGGCAATATCGGTTACATCGGCCCGGTTCCGGAACGTGCGCTGCAACTGGACATCGCGGCCAGCAACATCAACCCGAAAGGGGTGATCGACTACCTGCATTATTACCGCGCCTATAAAACGGATTACGAACTGGCCTGTATGCGCGAAGCGCAGAAAATGGCGGTAAATGGACACCGTGCCGCAGAAGAAGCGTTCCGTTCCGGAATGAGCGAGTTTGACATCAACCTCGCTTACCTGACTGCCACCGGTCACCGCGACACAGACGTGCCATATAGCAACATCGTGGCGCTTAACGAGCATGCTTCGGTTCTTCATTACACCAAGCTGGATCATCAGGCACCGTCTGAAATCCGCAGCTTCCTGCTCGATGCTGGTGCGGAATACAACGGTTATGCGGCAGATCTGACGCGTACCTGGTCGGCGAAAAGCGACAATGACTATGAGCATCTGGTGAAAGACGTTAACGACGAAGAGCTGGCGCTGATTGCCACCATGAAAGCAGGCACCAGCTACGTGGATTATCACATTCAGTTCCATCAGCGCATCGCGAAGCTGCTGCGTAAGCATCAAATCATCACCGATATGAGTGAAGAGGCGATGGTGGAAAACGATCTTACCGGGCCGTTTATGCCGCACGGTATCGGTCACCCGCTGGGTCTGCAGGTACATGATGTCGCTGGCTTTATGCAGGACGACAGCGGTACTCATCTGGCCGCACCGTCGAAATATCCTTACCTGCGTTGCACCCGCGTACTGCAACCGGGCATGGTTCTGACCATCGAACCGGGCATTTACTTCATTGAATCTCTGCTGGCGCCGTGGCGTGAAGGGCAGTTCAGCAAGCACTTCAACTGGCAGAAAATTGAAGCACTGAAACCGTTCGGCGGTATTCGTATTGAAGACAACGTGGTGGTCCACGAAAACAATATCGAAAACATGACGCGGGATTTGAAACTGGCGTAATGGACAGTTGGTTAATCCCTGCGGCGCCGGTTAGCGTCGTCGAAGAGATCAAAAAAAGCCGCTTCATTACGCTGCTCGCCCATACGGACGGCGTAGAAGCGGCAAAAGCGTTTGTTGAGTCAGTCAAAGCGGAACACCCGGACGCCCGACACCATTGTGTGGCGTGGGTGGCGGGTGCGCCCAATGACTCGCAGCAGCTGGGATTTTCAGACGATGGCGAACCGGCGGGGGCGGCGGGGGAGAAACAAAGTCCGCCGCGGGGGGGGGGGGGGGGGGGGGGGGGGAGAGAACGCGGGCGGCGGTGTTCCCCTGCGGGGGGTGTCTCTGTTCACGGGGGTGGTGCGTGAGATATTACGGGGG
>OBHX01003580.1_pt1 | contig 10951 bp, 9 predicted proteins | sample 1519331 | NCBI WGS metagenome assembly OBHX01 (sample SAMEA2602897, study PRJEB22501) | metagenome
GGTTGATGCCGCCGAAGGTGGGGGCGATGGCCTTGCAGGCCGCGATGACGCTGGCTGCATCGTGGGCGTCGATGCAGATGGGGAAGGCGTCCACGCCGCCAAACTCCTTGAAGAGCACAGCCTTGCCCTCCATGACCGGCAGACCGGCCTCCGGGCCGATATCGCCCAGACCCAGCACGGCGGTGCCGTTGGAGACAACGGCTACCATGTTGCCCTTGAAGGTGTACTTATATACATCCTCCGGGTTTTCCTTGATCTTGCGGCAGGGCTCGGCCACACCGGGGGTGTAGGCGGTGGACAGGTCATCGCGGGTGACGACCTCCACCTTGCTCACGATGCCCACCTTTCCCTTGTGGGTCTCGTGCATTTCCAGAGCTGCTTTATTGTAATCCATGGTTTTATCCTCCAATTTCAGCAAAAGGCTTTCCCCCGCAGGGAAAGGCTCATACAGTTTTATTGTAACAGAACCGTCCGGGTATTTCCACCGGTTTTGCGGCATTTCCCGCCCCAAAGCGGGCAAAAGTGATACCTGTGCCGGGCGGCATTTGTGGAATTTTCGCAAAAATCTTTTCTTTTTGCATTTTTCCGTTATAATAGGATGGTATGATATTTGCATTCTCCGTGAAAACGGTCTGCTATTTTTAGGAGGTATCTCTTTTGAAACGCATTACCAAGATCCTGTTGTGTGTGCTGTGCGCGGTGGCTGCTGTGCTGTGCGTAGCTGCTGCCTGCTTTATGCTGACCAAGAAGCAGAGCGGCACCACGGCAAACTCTGCCGCATCCGGCGCAAGCGTGTCCACCTACGGCAAGGTGTCGGATTTCGACTACGCCAACTTCGATTACTCCAAAGGGCTGGACGATAACGGCCACTGGACCGGCATCCGCGCACTGGACTATGTGACCCTGCCGGATGATGTGTCCGCGCTGCCGCTTTCCAAGGCCGACATCGAGCCCACCGAGGCCGAGATCCAGACTCAGATCGACACTTTGCTGAACCAGTACGCCACCACCCAGAACATCACCGACCGGGCAGCCCAGAGCGGCGACACCGTGAACATCGACTATTCCGGCGCGGTGGACGGCGTAGCCTTTACCGGCGGCACCGCCACCGGCTACGACCTGACGCTGGGCAGCCACGCCTTTATTGACGGCTTCGAGGATCAGATCATCGGCCACAACATCGGCGACACCTTTGATGTGACCGTTACCTTCCCGGAGGGCTACGGCGACTCCACCGACGCCGAGGGCAACACCATCCCCCTCAGCGGCAAGGAGGCCGTGTTCAGCGTGACCCTGAACGCCATCACCCAGAGCGTTGTGCCCACCCTGACCGACGAGTGGGTGGAGAGCAATTTTGCCGCCAGCGACGACCTGCACACCGCAGACGCCCTGCGCCAGTACTTTGACAGCGCCCTGTACGCCAACAATCTGGACAACGCCGCGATGGACTATCTGCTCACGAACTCCACCTTTAAAGAAGTCCCCACCCAGATCACCAGCTACTACATCCGTATGTTCCTGAACTACCACTCTCAGCTGGCTACCCAGTACGGCATGGAGCTGGACGCCTACGCACAGGCCAAGGGCTACGCCGATGCCAACGCGATGCTGGCGGATTCCGATGCTTACTTTGAGCATCTGGCCAAGCAGGATCTGGTCTTTCAGGCCATTGCGGAGCAGCTGGACATCACCCCCACACAGGAGCAGATTGACAGCGCCAACAGCTCCTACGCCGACACCTACGGCGCACAGCGCAGTATGCTGAACGCCTTGCAGCTGGCGGTGCTGGACAAGGTGGAGGAAAGCGCCGTGCTTTCCTGACAGTGCGTCTGCCGGAGCGTGAACGATTTCAATGCGCTCCGCTTTGCTCTGCGCATAGATAGCGGAAAAATTATTTTTAATAGAGCAATGCCGGAGCGTCTGCGGACGCTCCGGCATTGCATTTTCACGAGAGGGGTCGTGGAGGAAAACGGCAGCTGCCGCGCCGCTTTCTTCGAAAGCGCGGCGCGGCGGGCGTGCCCGCTCCCCCGGGGGGAGCTGTCGCGCAGCGACTGAGGGGCTATAAATGGAGAAGCGAAAAAAGCGTTAAAGCGATAGCGCCGACTGGCGCAGCGCTAGCTTTTTTGTGCTTCGACTTCTTCTTTAGGATTGTTAAGGGCGTGCAGCCCTTGACCCGTTGCGGGGTGGGTGGAGTCCAGAGGTAGGGAGGGGGGAATCGGAACACCCCTCCCTGCCTCTGGCCCAGCGGAGCGTCCTTGCACGCTGAAAGCAAGCAGAAGCTTTCCCCCAGCGGCGTTGCAGATGAATTTTCCGCTGCATTTTCTCCTTACAAAGCAAAAGGCCGCTGCACGGTGAGGTGCAGCGGCCTTTTGTTTTCCACATTTTTACTTTGCAGTGTTGATAAAGCTGCGGTTATCCCACAGGTACTTGATGCCGGAGATGGCGGTCACAGCGGCCACCATCCAGCACAGGGCGATGGAGACCACCACCACGATGGAAACACTGTCCACCGTGCCGCGGTAGCTCAGGGCAGTGCCGAAGAAGTAGAAGATGATGCTCAGCATCTGCAGCACGGTCTTTACCTTGCCCCACATATTGGCGGCGATGACCTTGCCGTCCTTGGCACCGGCGGCCACCATGCGCAGACCGGACACCGCAAATTCGCGCGCCAGGATGATGCACAGCACCACGGGGCTGCACACACCATCCCGCAACATATAGATAAAGGCCACGGTGGTCAGCAGCTTGTCAGCCAGCGGGTCGGCAAACTTGCCGAAATCCGTGACCATGTGCCACTTGCGTGCCAGATGGCCGTCCAGAAAGTCGGTAAAGCTGGCAGCGGCAAACACGATGCCTGCCAGCAGGTAGAAGGTAGCGTTAAAATTACCGTCCACGATGCTGTCCAGACTGGTCAGGGACACAAAGATCATGAACACCGGCACCAGCAGGATGCGGGTCAGGGTAAGTTTATTGGGCAGATTCAAAGGTTTTATCCTCCAATTCGTTATTTTACGACCGTACCATACAGATCGTAAAGGTCGCTGTCCTCTACCAGCACATCATAGAACTGGCCGGGGTACAGCGGTTCCTCGCTGGAAACGCAGACGCAGCCGTCCACTTCCGGCGCATCGCCGGTGGTGCGGCAGAGGTACAGGCCGTTTTCCTCGTCGATGCCGTCACACAGAACGTGCACGGTCTGGCCCACCTTTTCGGCCTGCTTCTGCGCCATGATGCCGGTCTGGATCTGCATCACCAGCTCGGCGCGCTTATCCTTGACTTCCTGCTCGATCTGACCGTCCATCTTGGCTGCCACAGTGTTCTCCTCGGCGGAGTAGGCAAAGCAGCCCAGACGGTCGAACTGCACTTCCTTCACGAAGTTGCACAGGTCCTCGAACTGCTCTTCCGTCTCACCCGGGAAGCCCGCGATGAGGGTAGTGCGGAGGGTGATGTTCGGGATCTCACGGCGCAGCTTGCCGATGACGTCCAGCAGCTCGGCGCGGTTGGAGCGGCGGTTCATGTTTTTCAGGATCGTGTCGTTGCAGTGCTGGATGGGCAGATCGAGATAAGGCAGGACCTTCTCGTTCCGCTTCATGGCGGCGATGAAGTCGTCGGTGATGCGCTCCGGGTAAGCGTACATGATGCGGATCCACTCGAGGCCGGGGATCTTGTTCAGCTTGTCCAGCAGCTCGCAGATGCTGCCCGGCTTGCCCCAGTCCTCACCGTAGGCGGTGGGGTCCTGGGCCACGATGATGAGCTCCTTGACGCCCTCACCGGCCAGCCAGCGGGCCTCGGCCACACAGTCGGCCATCTCGCGGCTGCGCAGCGGGCCGCGGATGCCGGGGATCGCGCAGTAGTGGCAGCGGTTGTTGCAGCCCTCGGCGATTTTTAAGTACGCATAGTGGGCGGGCGTGCCGATGACGCGCTTGCCGCCCAGCGGGAAGTCCTTTTTGAGGCCGTAGCTCTCCAGATGCTCTTCGCCGTTGAACAGGCGGGCCACGATGGAGTCGATGGCCTTGTTGGAGGCACAGCCGACCACGGCGTCCACCTCGGGGATCTCTTCCTCGATCTGGCTGCGATAGCGCTCGGCCAGACAGCCGGTGACGACCACCTTCAGGTTGGGATTCGCCTGCTTGTAGGAGCAGGCCTCAAGGATGTTCTCGATGGCCTCGGTCTTGGCGCTCTCGATGAATCCGCAGGTGTTGACGAGGATGACGTCCGCTTCTGCGAGGTCAGCCACCGTCTCGTGGCCCGCCGACAGCAGGATGTGGACCATCACGTCCAAATCGACCTGATTCTTCGGGCAGCCAAGGGAAATACACGCAATTTTCATATGGGGTAATACTCTCTTTCTCTCTTGAGGGTCAATTTAACGATATAATTTTAAATGACTTTCGCCATAAGCAGAAACTTAAAATCTGCCGCAAAGCGGCGCTTTTCTGGTTTTCTTTTGGCGCGCAAAAGAGAACTAACCGTCCTCTTCCACTCGCCGAATCGCTTCTTTAATAACCGGATACGCAAACCCCCGCCGGGCCAGCGCAGCCACCACAAGGTCTTTCCGCCCTGCGGCCAGCTTGCCGCGGTACCGTCCTTCCACGAGGGCGGCGGCGGCTTCCAGCTCCGGGTCTCTGCCCGCTTCGTCCGGGGCGTAGGTCTCTTCCAGCGCAGCAGAGATCTGCTGCGCGTCCAGCCCCTTCTGCCGCAGATCCTGCGCGGCAGCGCGGCGGCTCTTGCGGGCGGCCAGCAGGCCGTGCGCCCGGGTCCGGGCGTAGCGCTCGTCGTCCACATACTGCCGCTCCACCATCTCCGCCACCACAGCGGCGGCGGTGGGCTGGGTAAACTTCCGCCCCAAGCGCTCATAGAGCTGCCCGGAGGAAAGCTCCTGCCCGGCCAGAAGCTCCATGGCCCGGGCACGGGCCTTGGCGGCGTCGGTGGACTTTTCTTCTTCGGCCAGCGGATGGCCTCTTCTCGAAAAGGACATTTAGTCCTCCACCATGATGTCCAGCTCGCTCTCGCTGCTACGGGCCGGGGCCTTGACGACAGGCTCCTTGGAAGCAGAAGCGGTCTCGCCGCCCTCTTCCTTCTCTGCCGCAGCGGCAGCAGCTTTGCCCGCCGGGCGGCGGGTGGCGTAGAGCTTGTCCGCGTTGGCGCGGATCTGGCCCTCGATGTCGTTGGCGATCTCGGGGTTGTCCTTGAGGAACTGCTTGGCGTTGTCGCGGCCCTGACCCAGACGGATGTCGCCGTAGTTGAACCATGCGCCGCTCTTCTGGACGATGCCCAGCTTGACGCCCACGTCGATGAGCTCGCTCATCTTGGAGATGCCCTCACCGAACATGATGTCAAATTCAGCCTCACGGAACGGAGGAGCCACCTTGTTCTTGACGATCTTGGCGCGGGTGTGGTTGCCGATGAACTGGCCGGAAGAGTCCTTCAGGCCCTCGACGCGGCGGATGTCGATGCGGACAGAAGAATAATACTTCAGGGCGCGGCCGCCGGTGGTAACTTCGGGGTTGCCGTAGACGATGCCCACCTTCTCGCGCAGCTGGTTGATGAAGACACAGACCGTGTTGGTCTTGCCGATGACGCTGGTCAGCTTGCGCATAGCCTGACTCATCAGACGGGCCTGCAGGCCGACATGGCTGTCGCCCATCTCGCCCTCGATCTCGGCGCGGGGCACCATGGCGGCTACCGAGTCCACTACGATGGCATCAATGGCACCGGAGCGCACCAGCGCCTCGCAGATCTCCATGGCCTGCTCGCCGGTGTCCGGCTGGCTGACCAGCAGGTTGTTGATGTCCACGCCCAGCGCCTCGGCATAGGTGGGGTCCAGTGCGTGCTCAACGTCGATAAAGGCCACCTCGCCGCCCTTCTTCTGGGCTTCGGCAAGGATGTGCAGTGCCAGCGTGGTCTTACCGCTGGATTCCGGGCCGTACACCTCGATGATGCGGCCGCGCGGCACACCGCCCACGCCCAGCGCCAGATCCAGCCCCAGACTGCCAGTAGAGATGGCATCCACCTGCATGGAGGCGTTGTCGCCCAGCTTCATGACGGCACCCTTGCCGAACTGCTTTTCGATCTGCGCCAGCGCCGTAGCCAGCGCGTCCTTCTTGGCTTCCGGCTCGGTCTTTTGGGTAGCCGGTGCAACGTTGTTGTTCTGATTTTTTGCCATAGCCTGCTGCTCCTTTTATCCTTTGGGCCCGCAGAGGGCGGGCTGTCCTTCGCTTTCCTTCTTAGTATAACACAAAATCAAAATATTACAACAAGAAGTTGTTTGTTTTTTCCAATTTATTTTGCGCGATGGGCGATCACACAGCGGTCGTTGCCGCCAAAGTCCTGTATGCAGCGAATATCTGCCCATCCGTTCTCTGCCAGCAGGGCGCTTACAGCTTCCCGCTGCTGCCAGCCGATCTCCAACACCAGCGCCCCGCCGGGGCACAGCGCATTTTGGTAGTGCTGCGCCAGCGCCCGGTAGAATACAAGGCCGTCCTCCCCGGCTTCCAGCGCCATAGCAGGCTCCTGCGCCACCTCGGGCTGCAGCTGCTCCATCTCGGCGGCGGTCAGGTAGGGCGGGTTCGAGACGATGAGTTCCAGCTGCCCCTCCGGCAGGGTTTCCCAGTAGGTGAACAGGTCGCCCTGCACCGGCTGCACCGCGTAGGCGGGCTTTTGGTTCGCCCGCAGTGCGTTCAGCGCCGGGCCCCAATCAAAAGCAGGGGCATTTGCCTGCTCAAGAGCGGTAGACTCCAATACATTCTCGGTCTGTCTGCCCTGTCCGCTCAACGCGCAGCGGGCGTTCTTTTCCAGATAGGCAAAGGCCGCAGGGCTTTTTTCCACGCAGGTCACCTGCGCGGCGGGACAAAAGCGCTTGACCCCCAACCCCAGACAGCCTGTGCCGGCGCAGAGGTCCAGCACCCGGGGCGCTGCAATGCCCGCAAGGGTCTCGGCGGCGGCCTGCGCCACCACCTCGGTATCTGCCCGGGGGCAGAGCACCCCGGGGCCTACCGCCAGCTCAAAGTCTAAAAAGCTCCAGCTGCCGCAGAGGTATTGCAGCGGCTCCCGCGCGGCGCGGCGGGTGCAGAGCACTTCCAGCGCCGCCGCCTGCTCTGCGGTCAGCGGACGGTCGGAAAGCCGCACGTCCCGCCCGGTCGCCAGCCGGAACAGCTCCCGCGCGTCAAAATCCGCGTCCGGGCAGCCTGCGGCGGTCAGCCGCTGTTCCACCTCCCGCACCGCTGTGCGGGGGAGCATTGCTTCGTTTACCATTTGCCTTCCTCCGGGTTTTCGGGCAGCACGGGGGTGATGGCGGCAATGGCTACCTCGATCATGCTGTCGTCCGGCTCAAAGACGGTAAGATGCTGCACCCAGATGCCCGGCTGACGGATGATGCGGGTAGCAATGTTATCCGACCGGCCGCACCACTTGAGCAGCTCGTAGCTGATGCCCATGACCAGCGGCAGCAGCAGCAGCTTGCACACCACCCGCAGGCCGATGCTGCCCCATGGCAGCACACTGTACAAAAACACGCTGACGATGACCACCAGAATGAGGAAGCTGGTGCCGCAGCGGGGATGGAAACGGGTATACTTGCGCACATTCTCCACGGTCAGCGGGTCGCCCGCCTCGTAGCAGGCAATGGTCTTGTGCTCTGCGCCGTGGTATTCAAACACCCGGTGGATCTCCTTCATTTTAGAGATGCCCACCATATAGGTCAGGAAGATGGCCACCTTCAGCACGGCTTCCAGCACCACCTTGCCCCAGCGTCCCAGCGGCAGCAGACGGTTCACCCCGCCCACAAGGAAGGTGGGCAGCACGGTGAACAGCAAAATCGCCAGCAGACCGCCCAGCACCGCCGCCACGGTCAGCAGCGCGTTCTCAGCTTTTTCGCCCAGATGCTCCCCCACCCATTTTTCAAAGGCGGTCTCCTCCTCGGCGGGGTCGTAGTCGTCCCCCATGCTTACCTGTGCCGAGTACATCATGTAGCGGTAGCCCACGATCATGCTCTCGATCATGGAAATGGCGCCGCGCACCAGCGGGATCTTCGTCCACACCCCGTGGGTGGGGGTGGGGTCGAGCTTGGTCTCAATGGTGCCGTCCGGTTTGCGCACGGCACAGCACATCTGTTTGGGGCCGCGCATCATGATGCCCTCCATCAGTGCCTGCCCGCCTACGCTGGTCTTAAAGCGTTCCTTTTTAGGTTGATTCATTGGTTTCTCCCGATATCCGTCCCTGCCGCTTTGGGCAAAGGGCGGTCTTTTTTGTATTTTATCCGGGGCATATCCCCGAGCAAAGCTCATTTTAGCACACAAATGTGACAAAATCTGTAGTCCGTGGCACTGCTGTACGAAAATCAAATGATACCACTTGACCTGAGATAAAAGCCTTCCCCCGTCCGGGGGAAGCCTTCATCCAGAAAATTGCTTTTTATGGCGCTGCTCACGCCTTGTGGTACAGCGGCAGACCCAAGGTGACCACGGTGCCGCGCCCGAGGGTGCTCTTGATATCCAGCGTGCCGTCCAGCGCGGTCATGATGGAATCCACCAGCGCCAGACCGATGCCGCTGCCGCGCACCGAGTTGCTGCCCTTGTAGAACTTGGTCTTGACGTTCTCGAGGTCTTCGGGCGGGATGCCGCGGCCCTGGTCGATAAATTCGATAAAGGCTTTGTACTCGCCCGCCCAGAGCTTGACTGTGATGCGCCCGCCGGGGGCGGAATACTTGATGGCGTTGTCCAGGATGTTGATGAACACCTGCCGCAGACGGTCGGGGTCGGCGTAGACCGGGATCATCTCCTCCGGCTCATTGTACACCAGCACAAGCCCCTCCCGCTGGATGCGGGCCTCGCAGAAAAGCACCGCATCGGTCAGCTCGGCCACAAGGTCGAGGGGGCGGCAGGTCATCTTGAGACGGCCATTCTGCAGGCGGCTGAAATCCAGCAGCTCCTCCACCATGTTGTAGAGGCGGGCCGTCTCGTTGTTGATGATCTCGAGGCCCTTGCGGTAGTTCTCGTCGGAGGGGTCGTCCAGTGTGCGCAGCGTCTCCACCCAGCCCCGGATAGAGGTAAGCGGGGTGCGCAGCTCGTGGGAAACGGAGCTGATGAACTCGTTTTTCATCTTTTCCGTCTCTTCGAGGCCCTCGGCCATTCGGTTGATGGTGCCGCGCAGGCGGTCCACCTCATCCCGCTCGTCGCCGGTGACGGGCAGACGGACGTCCAGCTCACCCCGGGCGATGCCGGCGGCGGTGCGCTCCACCTGCCCCAGCGGCACCACGATGCCCCGCACAAAGTACAGTCCGGACATGACCGTGAACAGCAGGATCGCCACCGCAAGGAACACACTGACGATGACGGCGTTTTTGACCTGCCGCTCCACCAGCGCCAGACTGGTGACCAGCCGCAGAGCCGCCACGTCCTCGGCGTCGTAGGGCACCAGCGAGCAGGCCGCCATGACCATCTCGCCGGACTGGGTGCGGTACACCGCCACGCCCAGACCGTCCGGCGCACCGAGCGCCTGTTCAAAGTCCCTGCTGCTGACGATGCCCTCCGCGTCCGTACCGCTGGAGGAGGCGATCACGCTGCCGTAGCTGTCCAGCAGCATGAACTCGTATTTATCCTTATCGGCAAACTGTTCCACCATGCGCCGCAGCGCCAGACTGCGGCTGACCGCCGCGCTCTGGGCGGTATCGCCGGTATACATTTTCAGCTGACCGGTCACCGAGGAGAACCGCCGGTACATAATTTGCTGCACACTGCCGTAGTAGCTGCGGGTATAGCTGTACAGGAACATTACCTCGGCCAGCAGCACCACCAGTACGGTGATGAGCAGGTTGCCCCGCAGCCAGCGGCGGGTGATACCGCTTCGCATAACAGTGTCCTCCTTTCGGTGAGTATAGATAATAAAAAAATATTTTTTTGTGATTCAGGAAAGTCCGTAGGACTTTCCTGAATCACATTTTTATTCTTCCCACCGGTAGCCATAGCCCCACACGGTCATGATGTGGGCGGGGTGGCTGGGCTCGTCCTCCACCTTCATGCGCAGGCGGCGGATGTTCACATCCACGATCTTTACGTCGCCGAAGTAGTTCTCGCCCCAGACGCCTTTCAGGATCTTTTCACGCACCAACGCGGTGCCCGGATTGCGGAAAAACAGCTCCATGATCTGGAACTCCACCTGCGTCAGCTCAATGGGCTGACCGGCTTTCAGCAGCACGCGGCGGTTCTCGTCCAGCACGAACTCGCCGCTGGTCAAAGTGCCCAGCGGGACGTTCTCCCGGCTGTCCCCTTCCTTGGTGCGGATCACGCGGCGGCACAGCGCTTCCACCCGCGCCAGCAGTTCGCTGACGCTGAAAGGCTTGGTCATGTAATCGTCTGCGCCGATGGACAGCCCGCGGATCTTATCCTGCTCCTGCCCCTTGGCGCTGAGGATGATGATGCCGATCTGCTGGTCGGTGCGGCGGATGGTCTCGCACAGCGAGAATCCGTTCATGCCCGGCAGCATCACGTCCAGAATGGCGGCATCGCAGCCGGGTTTCTGCGCCAGCAGCGGCAGGGCGGCTTCGGCGCTTTCAGCCTCCACCACCTCCATCCCCGCATGGCGCAGGTTCAGGGCGATCATATCGCGGATATTGGTTTCATCTTCTACAACAAGCACTCGTACCATGCAGCATCCTCCATTCCTTAATTCAGCAGATACAACGCCTTGGAAAGGCGATAGTTTGTGTCGGCAAGCAAAACGTCCGGGCCCATTCTGGCCTGCAGCTGGCGGGACGCCACCACGCCGAGCCTTGTCCAGCCGGTAGAATTGGCCGAGGTCCTTGCCAGCCGTACCGTCAGCACCAGCTCATCCTCGTCTACGGTGCGCAGCTCCACTGCACCGTCATATTCCTCGCTGTCGGTCAGTTTCAGGTTGCCCTCCCACTCGACGGGCAGGGCGATATCAGATCGGGAGAGCGTCGTGTATGGGAAGG
>OBHX01003584.1_pt1 | contig 10942 bp, 5 predicted proteins | sample 1519331 | NCBI WGS metagenome assembly OBHX01 (sample SAMEA2602897, study PRJEB22501) | metagenome
TCGACCGCGAGCTTGGAGGCGGCGGGCAGGATGGACATGCACATGGCGATGATCGGATCGACGATGAATCCGGGGAACGCCTGCTTGAAGAATTCCTCGATTTCCTCAGGCGTGCGGGCGAAGATGCCGCTCATCAGGTAGCCCAGCGTGAGGAAAGACGCCGTGAAAAGAGCGCGGCTCTCTTCGTCCATCCTGGAAAGTGTCTCGCTGAGAAGCTTCGCGTAGTGTTCGCCTGCAGTGGGGCCATCGTAATCGCCTTCGATGACGGGGGCGAAGTGCTTCTTGAGAAGGGAGCCGTCGTCCTTCTCGGGTGTGTGATGCACGAGGAATTCCGAAAGCGTGGCAAGGCTGGGAAGGAAGGTTTCGGTAGTGGCGTCTGCCAGATGGAGCTTCTTGAAGTGTTCCTTTGCGGCGGCCTCGTCCTTCAGGAAATGATTGACGGCGGTGAGTGCGCATGAGAGCGGAAGACAGATGTCCTGATTCGCTTCGGCACTTTCGCATGCCTCGTCGAAGCTCCTGCACATCTGCATCACGGGGTCGTCGGATTCGACGAGTTCCACGCCGGCGACGATGCCGGCCAGATGGAGGGCGAGTCCCCGGTCGGAGGCCGCAAGATCGTCAGACTCCGCGAGACGGGAGCTCGCGCGGGAGTCGATGTCTTCGGGACGACAGTCGAGCATGGCGGCCAGGGCGGAGACGAGAAGGGCAAGAGCGACTCTGGCGGGATGGTCGGCCTTCTGGCTCACGGCGCGCTGAAGGTTCCAGAACTGCTCGAAAACGGCATCGAGCTCTCGGTCGAAGGGCGAGAAGCGGCTGGAGACTGCGGCGAGCACGTCGCTTGCCGTGCGGGACTCGTTGAACTGCCTGAGCACGGCCGGAATGAAAAGCGGCTGAATGCCGGAACTCTCAAGGTTTTTCTCGAGAACCTTCGGGTCGTCGTTCGAGAGGTCTCGAAGCACCGAGACGATCCTGTTGTGGCACCACGCAAAGCAGGCGCGGGAACTCGACGAAAGGCGCTGCAGGCTCTTGTTGAGCTCGGCGACGCTAGCGGCCTCGGTCGGAAGTTCGATGAGGCTGCCCCGGAAGTCGGCGTTCATGCCGAGTTCGCCGAACATGATCTCGAGAACCCCCTGAAGGTCCCAGTAGGCGCCCATGAGCCCCGTGAGGTCGCTGTTGTCGTAGAGATAGTGCTCGATGGGATCCTCATCGTCGTCGGGATCCGCGCCGGTGACGATGGACGAGGAGGAAATCGCGCCCCAGATGACGTCGAGCGAGACGACGAGCGGATTGCTGTCGTCTCCGAGCGTTCCCGCGAGCTCGCGAATCATGTCTGCGAGGGTTCCGCTCTCGGCGGCCGCGTCACGGTCGAAGGCTTCCGCATCGTCGGCAAGGTCTCCGATGGCCTTGACGGCAGTCTCCAGAACGTTGTTGTCTTCAGCCGTCAGGCCGAGTGCGGCGACGATGGCGGCGGATCCGCAGTGGATGTGCGCATAGAAGGGGCGCAGCGATTCGGGAAGCGCCTTGTAGGCGGTCAGAACGGCGGAAGTCGTGAACTCGGAGGGCGATTCGGTTTGAGGTACCTGCATGGGGAATCCTTCGATTGAAAAAACTGCCAGACTGAAAGTATGCGACAAATCGCCGGCATTCGCGTGCTTGGCAGGGTAATGCCTGAGATTGCGCGGGTTGGGCACTGCTTGTTTTTGGGATCAGCGCCGCCAGTTTTTGTACGGATTCCTGGCGAGCATCGAGTTGTAGTAGCGCGGATCGCCCGTCACCTCCTCGCCGATCCACTCGGGCTTCTCGAAGGAAGCATCCACGGATGGCAGCTCGATCTCGGCCATGACGAGGCCCTCGTTGTCGCCGAAGAATTCGTCCACCTCCCAGACGAAGCCCGCAAACGGAATCTTCGTGCGGGTTTTGGCGATGACGGGCTTTTCGGCGAGTTCGTCGAGCATGGTCCGGGCCTCGTTGTACGGGATCTCGTACTCGTACTCGGGATGCGCGATGCCGCTTCCGCGTCCCTTGACCGTGAGAAAGCCCTTGTCGCCCACGGTTCGCACGCGCACCGTGCGGTTCCTGTCGCTGCAGAGGTAGCCCTGAGCGTAGCGCACGGCGCAGCCGAGCTTCCGCCAGCCGTCCGACTTCACGAGAAACTTGCGTTCGATTTCAATGCCCATGATTCTGGTCCCTCCATTCGATTCAGTTCATCGACCTGGCGCTTCGAGCGCCGCGAGCACGGTCTGCACGAGTGCGAGGCGATTTTCGGGCGTTGCGCCGCCCGAGTCGATCCTCAGCTTGTCGGGCCCGAGCATGCGGGCGTCCTTCCTCGACTGCAGGAAGCGGATGAGTGCCATCGGCTCGACGGCGGGCCTTGCCGTGAATGTGATGACGGTCGCCGTGTCGGCGCAGTCGATCTTGCGCACGCCGAGCGCTTCGCAGCGAAGGCGCAGCCTGTGGATCTGAGTGAGTCTCTGCGCGGCCTCGGGAAGCTTGCCGTAGCGGTCGGCGAGCGATTCGGTCGTGCGGATGATGTCCTCGACACTCGTCGCGGACGAGAGCTCCTTGTAGAAGCCGAGGCGCTGCGAGACGTCCGAGACGTAGCTGCTCGGCAGCAGTGCGGGCGCATGGAGCGAGATTTCCGTGGTCGGCACGAGGGGCTCCGTGAAGTCGGGAAGTTCTCCGCGCTTGAGTGCCTTGACGGCATTGGCGAGCATGCGGCTGTAGAGGTCGAACCCGACCTCGGCGATCTCGCCCGACTGGTGTTCGCCTAGCACTTCGCCCGCGCCTCGGATCTCGAGGTCGTGCATGGCGAGGTAGAAGCCGCTGCCGAGTTCCTCAAGGGACTGGATGGCTTCGAGGCGCTGCTTCGCCTGCTTCGTCGTGGCGCCCGAGGGCGGGGTGAGCAGGTAGGCGTAGGCCTGATGGTGGCTTCGGCCGACGCGGCCGCGCAGCTGGTGGAGCTGCGCGAGGCCGAGCTTGTCGGCGCGCTGCATGATGATCGTGTTGGCGGTCGGGACGTCGATGCCCGTCTCGATGATGGTCGTGCAGAGGAGCAGGTTGTAGCGCTGCTGGTAGAACTCGCGCATGATGTGTTCGAGCTCGCGCTCGCTCATCTGTCCGTGCGCGACGGCGATGCGCGCTTCGGGAATCAGTGCGGCGAGCTGCTCGCGGCGGTTCTCGATCGTCTCCACCTCGTTGTGCAGGAAGTAGACCTGGCCGCCGCGCTTGAGTTCGCGGATGACGGCCTCGCGGATGAGGCCCGGCTCCTCGGCGTGCACAAAGGTCTTGACCGCCAGACGGCGCTCGGGGGCTGTCGCGATGACGGAGAAGTCGCGGATGCCTTCGAGGCTCATCGAGAGCGTGCGCGGGATCGGCGTGGCCGTGAGCGTGAGGACGTCGACCTCGGCGCGCAGCTTCCTGAGCGTCTCCTTCTGGCGAACGCCGAAGCGGTGTTCCTCGTCGATGATGACGAGGCCGAGGCGCTTGAAGGACACCTTGTCAGTGAGAAGCTTGTGCGTGCCGATCACGATGTCGACCGTGCCGTCGGCGATGCCTTCGAGCGCCTTCGTCGTCTCCTTGCCCGTCTTGAAGCGGGAGAGTTCGGCGATGCGCACGGGCCAGGGCGCGAATCGGTCGCGGAAGGTCTGGGCATGCTGCTCGGCGAGCAGGGTCGTCGGGCAGAGCACGGCCACCTGCCGGCCCGCCGAGACGGCGACGAAGGCCGCGCGCAGTGCGACTTCGGTCTTGCCGAAGCCCACGTCGCCGCAGACAAGGCGGTCCATCGTCTTGCCCGTCGTCATGTCGTTGAGGACGGCGCCGATGGCGGCCGCCTGGTCGGGCGTCTCGTCGAATGCAAAGCCCTCGCAGAAGGCCTCGTAATCGCTGATGTCGATGGGGAAGACGACGCCCTTGCGGGTCTCGCGCAGCGCATAGAGGTGCAGGAGCTCGGCCGCCGTGTCGCGGACCTGCTCGGCCGCCTTCCTTCTCGCCTTTTCCCAGTCGCCGCGTCCGAGAGCGTGCAGCGGGGCGTTCTCGGGATCGGCGCCCGAGTAGCGCGAGATGAGGTGGAGGTTGGCGATCGGCACGAAGAGCTTGGCCTCGTTCTTGTAGTCGATGCGCAGAAGCTCGGCCTCTCCGTCGGGCGTGTCCATGTGCACGAGCCCCTGATAGCGGCCGATGCCGTGCTCGAGGTGCACGACGGCATCCCCAATCTTGAGTTCGGAGACGTCGCGCACGATCATTTCGATGTTGGTCGACTGGCGGTTGCGGCGCAGACGCGAACGCCTCGGGCTGGCGGCATAGAGCTCGGTCTCGGTGAGGATCGCCGTACCGGGATTCTCAAGGAGGCTGCCCGCAAAGAGCGGCGCGGCCGCAAGGCCCACGGGCGCGTCGCCCGCGAGGAAGTCCGCCCAGTTTTCGTACTCCGTGAATTCGAGGCCCGACGCCCTGAAGAGCTCGCCCATCGTGCCCATGCGGCCCACCGAGGTCGCAACTATGAGCGTGCGGCGGCCCCGCGTCTTCTCGGTCGTCGTGAAGGCGATGAGGTTCGAGACGGGGTTCTGGCTCTTGCGGTCGACCGCAACGCCCTTGAGGGCGAGCGCGTCTTCGGGGGCTCCCTCGCGCCTGAAGGTGAAGCGCGCGAACTTCGAGAGGCTCGTGAAGAACGCTTCGGGCGTGAGCCAGAGCTCCTCGGGCTTCATCGCGGGACGGTCCGCGTCCGTTTCGAGCATGCGCTGGCGCGAGAGCGTCTCCTTCATGAAGCCAGCAAGCGCGGTCTGCACGTCGCCCACGAGCACGACGCGCGTGCCCGCCGACAGATAGTCGGCCAGCGTGGCCGTCTGCTCGAAAAAGAGCGGCAGATAGTATTCGATGCCCGGCGGCAGGACCCCGTTGCCGATGTCGCGGTAGACGAGGCTTTTGCCCGGATCGCCTGCAAAGCGCGTGCGCCAGCGCTGCCTGAAGCCCGTGACGGCCTCGGGCGTCACGGGGAACTCGTGGCCCGGAAGCAGCCTGATCTCGTTGACGGCCTCCATGGAGCGCTGCGTCTCGACGTCGAACCAACGGATCGACTCGATCTCGTCGTCGAAGAGGTCGAGGCGGAAGGGCCTGTCGGAGCCCATCGGGAAGACGTCGATGATGCTGCCGCGAACGGCGAATTCACCCGCCGCGAGCACCTGCTTGACGCCTGCGTAGCCTGCGGCGGCGAGGTTCGAGCGAAGGCCCTCGACCGAGAGCGTGTCGCCGGGACGGAAGAAGAAGGTGTTCGCGCCCACGTAGGCGACGGGCGCCATGCGCTGGGCGGCCGTGACGGCGGAGGCGATCACGACGTCGAGGCCCTTCGTGCCCGAGGTCATGCGGTAGAGGGTCTCAAGGCGCTCGGAGACGATGTCCTCCTGCGGGGAGAGCACGTCGTAGGGGAGCGTCTCCCAGTCGGGGAGGCTTCTGACGCCGAGTTCGGGACTGAACCAAGGGATCTCCTGCCCGAGCCTCACGGCGTCGAGCGGATCGGCGCAGATGACGAGGAGTCTTTCATGCCTTGTGCGGCACTTCTCGGCCATCTGCGAGAGCGCGAGCGCGTCGGGTGCCGCCGTGCCGATGGGCAGCGCGTACCTGTCGCCGGGCCCGAAACGGAAGATGTCTTCGGAAATCAGGTCTGGGATTGCGCTATTGGACATATGTGGGCTCCGTTTTGTGTCTTGAGTCGGAAGTGACGATAGCACAAACCGGAGGACTCTCAGAGGGCGGTCGACAGGCGAGGGGCGACACCTTCGGCCGATATGCCGTAGGATTAGCTGAAGGCCGCCCGATCTGCGAGCGGCCGGTGGAGGCCCGACCATGCTGAGAGCTCATCGATGCAGACGTTATGCGGCGCGCTTGAAGGAACTCATCCGCTGCACACCCGTGGATCCGCTTCTTCTCACCGAGGGAGAGGTGACGGACCTTGCGTGCCTTCACGCCGACAGCACGCGCCCGACGGCCGGCGAATGCCTCCTTCATGACGACAGGTCTCCCGTCCTCCTTCTTTCCTCCCTTCATCCCGCTCCCGAGACTCTATGGGACGAGGACCTCGCGCTTCTCACGCTTCTTCTCGAACACTTCGGCCTTCGTCCGAGCATGGAGACGGGGCTTGCGCTCTATACCGCAGTCCTCTGCCGAAGCGCGGGCTTCACCGACTGCCCTGAATTCGAGGGTTTCGAGCGCCCCGCACTGCCCGAGGGCGCCGACCTCGGCACGCTGCTTGTCGATTTCCTCTATCCCGAAAGCAAAAATCCCGGCGTCTGGGAGACGCCGGGATTCGGAGTGCAGGATGCGGCGGAGTTCGCCGCGGGCTAGACCTTAGAAGCGGTACTGACCCTGGATGCCGATGATGTAGGCATCAAGCTTGCGGAACTTGCCGATTTCCTCATGCTTGGAGTTGTAGAGGCTGCGTTCATGCACGCCGTGCAGGTGAGCGAAGCCCACGTCCGTCTGGAAGTCCTTCGTCCAGTGGAAGGAGGAGCCGATGGCGAACCACCAGCGGTCGGCGTCGGGAATCGTGCCGGTACGCGTGTACTTGTCGTCGATCGTGGACGTTTCGTAGGCGATGCCGCCGCGCAGCGTCCAGAAGCTGTTGATGCGGGCGTCGTAGCCGACGGAGTAGAGGTACGTGTCCTTCCAGTTCTTCTTGGACTCGAAGTTCGCGGACTTGGTTTCAATCGTCAGGGACTTGAAGCTCGACCAGTCGGCCCAGCGCATGGTGCCGTAGAGGCTCAGCCAGTCGTTGACGTCCCAGGCGGCGGAGAGCATGGCCCAGGCGGGGGCGTCCATCGAGACGGTGGCGGGCGTGGTGACCTGATCATTCACGGGCTTGTTCACGGTGACATTGAGGTCGCCGTTGACCGTGTGTCCCACGGCGGAGCGGTAGGAGGCACCGATGCGGACGTTTTCGACAGGGGTCCACATGGCACCGATGTTCCAGCCCCAGGCGTCGCCGGTCAGGCGGGTGTGGGTGTTGGAGATGGCCCCTCCCGAGGTCGCGGACTTGTTGAAGCCGAGCTTGGCCTTCACGTACTGGTAGGAGACGCCGGCGCCGAGGGAGAATTTGTCGGAAAGCTTCCAGGCAAAGGTCGGGTTGAAGTCGTAGACCTCGATCTTGGCATCGGTGCCCTCATAAGCCTGTTCCCAGTTGTCGTCATATTCGGTGGAGAGGCCGAACGGCACCGTGAAGCCGAAGCCGATCCAGGTCACGTCATTGATCTGGTGCGAAATGAAGAGGTTGGGTACGGCTTCGGGCTGCTTGCGGCCGTTTTCGTCATGGATGGAGCCGCCGTCCTTGCTGTTGTAGTCGAGGTTGAGGCCGACGCCGACGAAGCCGAACTGAGCCTGCGTGCCCGTGTGAAGCGTCATCGTGGCGGGGTTGTAGTAGAGGCCCGAGACGTCGGTGCCGTCGACACCGATGCCGGCGTAGGCGCGGCCGAGACCGAGAGCGGACTGCTCCGTCAGCTGGAAGCCGCCGGCAACGGCGGCGGAGGAGAAGGTGGCGGCCACGGCGGCGGCAGCGGCGGCGCGGATGAAATTCTGATGCAAGATCTGCTCCTGGTATGGATTGGAGTGCGCGACACATGTCGCTTTTCGGGCTTTTTATGCGTGTTTTCCCGAACGAGGTGTGCACCCTAACACATTGCAACAGAGTTTTAGAAGCGGGCTAATCCGTCAGCATGATGGGTCCCCTGAAAGACGAAAAGCACCGTCAAGCCTTCTTGGAGAGGGCTTGCGGTGCTTTTTTAAGCCTGACGGACTACCTTAGAACAGGTACTGCATCTGGGCGGAGAAGATGTAGGAGTCGAGCGACTTGAACTCGCCGATCTTCTTGCCGCCGACCTTGTCGTAGAGGTCGGTGTCGCCGACGCCCTTGATGTAGGTGGCGCCGAAGTCGAACGTCAGGTTGTCCGTGTACTTGTAGGAGGCGCCGCCCGAGAACCAGACGCGGTCGGTGTCGGGAATGACGGCCATGCGGTACTGGTTTTCAACCGGCCCCTGGTCGTAGGCCACGCCGCCGCGGACCGTCCACTGGCCGTTGAGCTTGTAGTCGGCACCGACGGAGAAGAACCACGTGTCGTCCCAATTGTTGGTGATGGTCGAATGGGCAGCTGCAAACCGATCGACGGCTTGCCCGTGGCCAAAGCCGCTGTTGTCAAGAGAGAGTGACTTGAAGTTCGACCACTTGGACCAGCGGGCCGTGCCGGAGAGGCGAAGCGCGTTGGTGGCCTCCCACGTGGCGGAGAACGTGATCGTGTCGGGCGTCTTGATGCGGACCTCCATGTCGCTTCGAATGTTCGTCAAGACGAGACCATTGTCGGTTTTGACGGGAACATTGTTGAGAGTCGTGTGACCGTCGGCGTTGTGAGAGATGTTCGAGCGGTAGGCGAGACCGAGGCGGACGGTCTCGACAGGTTGGAACATCACGCCCACGTTCCAACCCCAGGCCCAGCTGTCGCCCTTGACGTTGGAGTTGATTGTATGGCCGTTTTCGCTAACGATCCTGCCGGAGCCAAGCTCGGCCTTGGCGTACTGGAGCGAGACGCCGCCGCCGACGCTGAGTTTTTCATTGACCTTCCAGGCCAGGTTCGGGTTGATGTCGAAGGTGAGGATCATGGACTCGGTGCCGCGCTCCCTGCCTTCCCAGCCCTCGCCGAATTCCGTGCCCATACCGTAGGGGACGGTGAGGCCAAGGCCGGCCCAGAGGCTGTCGTTGATCTGGTGCGTGATGAAGCTGGCGGGAATGATCTGGCCCTTGAGACGGCCGTTTTCGCTCTGGCCGGAGTCGCCTTCGTAGTCAAGATTGACCGCAACCCAGGTACCCGTCGCCTGCATGCGCGTGCCGGAGAGAAGCGTCATGCCGGCGGGATTGTAGTGAACGGCGGAAAGGTCGTCACCCACGACGCCGGCGCCGGCCATGGCACGGCCCATCTGGATGGCGGACTGCTCGGAGAGCTGGAAGCCAGCGGCGTAGGTCTGGGTGGCAAAGGCGCCGGCAACTATCATCGCAACGGCGGCAATCTTGAAAGTCGGGTTCTTCAACGGAAAACTCCTGTCAATTGAAAGTCTGAGCGAGGCGTCCCGCGACGGGCGCCGTCGAAAAAAATGAATTGAGGGAATTTTGAAGAATCAAAGGACCGAAAACGAATCATCTTTCAAAGGGTTAACCCCAAGTGATGGACGGCTTAATCCGCGCGGATGATGTTCGCTGAAGTGAATGAAATCGTGAAATCCCTGTGTTCCAATTGAATGGAAGGGGAAAGCGTCTCGATGAGCCTTCCCCGAAGGGGGGCATGGTAATCCGAAATACTTTGAAAATGGTCCGAAATGGGCCCGAAACGAGCCCGAAGATCCTCGGAAAATGGATGCAAAAATGGCCCGGCTTCAATGAAGACCGGGCCATTGGCCGAGGATTCGAGCGGGTGTCAGCCCTGAGGTTCGGGATCGTTGGGGGTGCCGTAGTCCATGGAGGCGGCCGAACCGATGATGCCGACGATGCGGTTGAAGAGCGACTGCAGCTCGAGGTGCAGGGCGGAGGTGTCGATGGCGCCCGACAGACCGCGGGAGACGCGCTCCATGTGGCGCAGCGTCAGCTCGTAGCTGTCGCGCAGGATCGCCTCGCGCTCGTTGTTGAGCGTGTTGCAGAGGGCGCGGCGCTTCTCAAGGTCCTTCTCGGCGAGAATCATGGCAAGCTGCTCGAGGCAGACGCCGACCCGGTGATGCAGGGCCTGAAGCTCCTTGAGGCCGTCGGGCGTGAACGAGCGGTTCTTGCGGCACTTCTCGTTCATGATGACCGTGATGATGCGGTCGATCGTGTTGAGGGCGACCTTGATGTTGCCGTTGGCGTTTTTGAGGTACTGCCACTCGATCGCCTCGGCCGTGGTGAGCTGGCCGCGCATGACGAGCCCGAGGTAGCGTGTCATCGTGCTCGTGCGCTGGTTGATGTAGTTGCCGCGATCATGCAGGATGAGGATCTCGCCGTCGGCGGGATTGATGCGGAGCATGATCTCGATGTCGTGCCAGAAGCTGCGCACGTCGCCCGTGATGCGCTGCAGCTCCGTGCGCGCAACGTTGAGGGACATGCCGCTCGAGATCAGGTTTTCCTTCGCAAAGAGGTCTGCGGCCTCGCCGCCCGTCTTGGCATCAGCCTTCTTTTCCGGGATGATGCGGTCGGCAATCCTTGCGAAGGGCTTGATGATGAAGAGGCCCATGCCCGAGATGATCAGGTTGAGCGTAACGTGGAAGTAGATGATGCTGTCGGGGATCGCGCCGAAGCCCTCGGCGATGAAGGGGCACGTTGCGAGCAGCAGGGCCGTGAACGAAAGCGTCACGGCGCGCCACATCGTGTTGGCGACGGGACCGCGGCGGCCGATGCGCGAGGCGGTCATCGTGGTCATGAGCGCGAGGATCGTGCTTTCGATGTCGGCGCCGAGCGCCACCCAGAGGCCCGTGGAGACGGGGATGACGCCTGCGGTGACGAGGCCTGAGGTGATGATCACGGCGGCAAGGCTCGAGAAGCAGCCGAAGCCGAGGCACAGGCCGAGCAGTACGGCGAGGATCGGCGAGTGGGAGATCTCGAGGAAGAGAGGCGCGAGCTCCGTGCTCGTGCGCAGCGGCATCGTGGCGGCCACGATGAGGCTGAGCGCAAGCATGATGATGCCAAGGCCGATCAGGATGCGGCCGAACTGGCCCTGACGCGTGTCCGCCTTGCGCATGAAGAAGAGGCAGGTGCCGATGAAAATCAAGAGCGGCGACAGGAACGAAAGGTCGAAGGTGAGCACGCGGGTCATCAGGGCCGAACCGAAGTCGGCGCCGGGAAACGGCGCGGAGGCCACGTTGGGGGGGGGAAAGCCTTCGGCCTGGATGCTCGCCACGCTGAGCGGGGCGGCGGCGGGGGCCTTGGGAAGAGATGCGGACGTGGGGG
>OBHX01003589.1_pt1 | contig 10918 bp, 7 predicted proteins | sample 1519331 | NCBI WGS metagenome assembly OBHX01 (sample SAMEA2602897, study PRJEB22501) | metagenome
GGCGTCGCGCCGATGAAAAGCGCTTGCACACGGTGCGCGACGTGATCATCGAAGTCGACCAGAACGGCACGGTAGTCGACGAATGGCGTCTCTTCGACATCCTCGACCCGTATCGCTCCGACGTGATCAAGGCCCTTGACCAGGGCGCCGTGTGCCTGAACATCGACCCGTCGAAGTCCGGCCACACGCTCTCCGCCGAAGAGCTCGCCAAGCAGGAGGCCGAAGGCGAATTCGGCGACATCGCCGGCGTGGGTCCGGGCCGCAACTGGGCTCACGTCAACTCCGTCGACTACGACCCGACCGACGACTCGATCATCATCTCCTCGCGCCATCAGTCCGCCTGCATCAAGATCGGCCGCGACAAGAAGGTCAAGTGGATCCTCGGCGCACCCAAGGGCTGGCGCTCTCCCTGGAAGGAGGCTCTGCTCACGCCGGTCTCCGCCAAGGGCCAGAAGCTCAACTGCACGGACGTCGAGTGCACGGACACCGACTTCGACTGGACGTACACGCAGCACACGGCCTTCCGCGTTGATGAAAAGTCCGACAAGCGCTACTGCATGATCTCCGTCTTCGACAACGGCGACGCCCGCAATCTCGACCAGCCGGCCCTCGCCTCGATGAAGTACAGCCGCGCCGTCATCTACAAGATCGACCAGAAGAACATGACCGTCGAGCAGGTCTGGGAATACGGCAAGGAACGCGGCCACGACTGGTACAGCCCGGTCACGTCGCTCACCCGCTACGAAGCCGACAAGGACTCCGTCATGGTGTACTCCGCCACGGCCGGCATGGACTTCAGCCTCTCGGGCGGCTCCTCGACGCCTCCGCGTCCTGTTCTTAATGAATTCGAATGGGGCGCCAAGGAGCCCGCCGTCGAAATTCAGATGAGCCCGGGCAGCGGCTACCGTGCCTTCCCGATCAGCGTGAAGAAGGCCTTCACGGAAAACTGATCCTGAGGCATCCGCACGGGCCTCGTGCGGCCCCATGAAGAAAGAAGGACCTCCGGCGACTGCCAGCGCCGGAGGTCCTTCACATTCCGAGGAATGCGTCCCTGAGTCAGAGGCGCCGCTCGACGAGAAGGCCGGGAGCGCCCGCATGGGGCTCGAGGTCCTCGCGGAACAAGAGCGGGGCGTGCTTTGCGGCCGTCTCTGCGGGAATGCGTCCGCCCGAGCCAGGCAGGATCGCCTTGAGTTGTGCGAGAGAGAAGCCCCATCGGAATGTGGGCGAGAAGAATCAGGACGCCCGCCTTGAAGGCAAAACTGTGGGCAGCGAGCGTGCCCTGATAGAACCGCGACTGCTCATGAGGCTGGTGCAGGATGAAGAGGAGCACGCCCGTGCCGATCAGCGTGAGGTTGAGGAGCACGAGGAGCGCGTAGGCGATGCGCTGGCCCGCGTTGTAGCGGCCTTGCGGCGCGGTCGAGGGTTCGGCCTTCGTGAGGCGCAGGAACCTGAGAAGCTTTGTGGGATAGCCGCCGAGATTGCGCAGCCAGGCGAGGAACGGGCGGTCGGTGCGTAGGATCTCATGCACGAAGCGCCTTGCCCTCGCGGGCGAGAAGACGAGCCTTGCGGCGATGACGATGATGAGCGCGAAGCCCGCGATGAAGTGGACGGAGACGTCGAGGCGTTCCGGGCGTATGCCTGCGCGTGCGGCGGATCCGAGCGCAATGCCTGAGGCGGCGAGCGCCCCGGCAGATGAGGTTGAGGAAGTGGACGATCTGGTCGGAGGGATGGAAGCGCTTGACCGAGGCGTGCCTGACGAGCGTTTGCATAAGCGGACTCCTGTACGGGTTGTGCCGCGGAGCGCCCTCAAGGCGGAATGACGGATCTGCGGCGTGTTGAACGAGCGGCGGGGAGCGAAAGGCCTCCCGAGCGTGTTTTCAATCGCGCCACGAGGTCTTGGGGCAATGTTGGTTCAGACCCGTGTAAAGAAGCGCAAGGACGTGTCGGCAAAGTGGGAGGAAATCCGGGAAGGACATGTTGAGGTCATGAAAAGGGCGCGGTCCCTGCGGGAGGCGCGCCCATGCGTGCATTTGCGAACGGTCTGATGAGTTTGCCGCGGTCAGGCCGACTTGGCGGGCAGGAAGGCCCTGACGGCGAGGATCAGGTCGCGCACGCCGTAGATCGTCATGAAGAAGGCCGAGACGGGGATGGCGGCGTAGGCCCAGCGGACCTGCAGCCAGGGGATCGACTGGAAGGTGGCCTGTGCGCGCAGGACCCAGACGATGCCGTACCAGCAGATGAGCGCGTAGGTGACGAGCTCGATCACGGTGACGGCGAGGCGGCAGCAGTGGCCGAAGTTCGTGCCCGCGACGCGGTCGGTGATGACGTCGACGACGAAGTGGCCGCGCGTGCGCACGAGTTCCATGGCGCCGGGGAAGATCATCCAGACGAGCAGGATCTGGATCCAGTCGTCGGTCTGGGTGAAGTTGTAGACGGGCACGAAGCGCACGAAGACGTTGGCGATGAACATCACGAAGATGCCTGCGAGCGCGAGCGTGCTCACGGTGCGCGCCGTGACGGAGACGCAGCGGTCGGCCGCCTTGAGAAGGTTCATGACGGCGGACATCAGGGCACCCATTTGGCGAAGCCGAGCGAGAGCTCGGGGATGAAGGCGACGAGGATCGCCACGATGATCATGATGAGGACGTAGCCCACGGCCTCCTTCGCGATGGCAAGGACGTGCTCGCCCGTGATCGAGCTCATCACGTAGAGGTTGAGGCCTACGGGCGGCGTGAGCACGCCGATGGCGAGCGAGATGCACATCACGATGCCGAGCTGAACGATGTCGTAGCCGAAGCTCTTGGCGAGCGGCACGAAGATCGGGACGGTGATGAGGAGGATGGCCGTGCCCTCCATGAAGCAGCCCATCAGCACGAGGAGCGCGATGATGAGAAGGAGCACGGGCGCCGCAGTCGCAAAGGAGGTCGACATGAAGGCGATCGCCTGCTGCGGAATGCGGGTGTAGAGGAGTACGTACTGGAAGAAGCCCGCGGTGGCAATGACGAACATCACCTTGGCGGTCTGCTCGACCGTGTTCCAGAAGATGGCGGGAAGGTCGCGCACCCTGAGCGTTCCGTAAACGAAGAAGCCGAGGAACATCACGTAGAGGGACGCGACGGCGGCCGCTTCGGTCGCCGTGAAGATGCCGCCGAACATGCCGCCCATCACGATGACGGGGGTCATGAGCGCGAAGAAGGCCTCCCTGAAGGCCTGAAGGCGCTCGCGCCATGGCGCGGGTTCGGTCTTGGCGTAGTTTCGGCGCGCGGAGACCCAGGAGGACCAGCCCATGAACATGATGCCGAGCAGGAGGCCCGGCACGGCGCCCGCCGCAAAGAGCGAGTTGACGCTCGTCTGTGTGAGGCCCGCGTAGAGGATGAGCGTGATCGAGGGCGGGATGATGGGGCCGAGGGCGCCGCCCGCCGCGATCGTCGCGCAGCTGAACGGGCGCCCGTAGCCCGACTTCGTCATTTCGTTGATGGCGATCATGCCGATGCCCGCCGCGCAGGCGGCCGCCGAGCCGCTCATGGCGGCCATGACGACGCAGGCGACGATGGCGGCGTTGGAGAGTCCGCCCCAGCGGTGGCCGAGGCAGACGCGTCCGAAGCCGAAGAGCGACTTGCTCACGCCGCCCACGGTCATCAGGTTCCCCATGAGAAGGAAGAACGGAATCGACATGAGCGTGATCCCCGAGACCTGCGCGAACATGCGCTGCGGCACGAGGAAGAGGCGCGCGGGGTGGCCGCCCGCGAAGGGGAAGGTCGCGACCGAGGCGAACCCCATGGTCACGGCCGTGCTGACGCTGAGAAGCATCAGCAGGAGCACCGCCCCGAAAATGACGAACATCAGCATGGATGAGCTTCCGTGCTTACTTGGCGCGGTTGGCCTCGACGGCGTCGAGGAGCTTCTTCATCTCGTCCTTGCCCGCGAGCTCGCCAATCTTGTCGTAGGCGGGCTTCATGAGCTTCACGAAGGAGTCGCGGTCGGGGTTCGTCACGTGCATGCCCTTCTTCTTGAGCTCCTCGATGACGGCGGCTTCACCGTGGCTGATGCGGTCGCGGGTGAGGTTCTGCGCCTTGACGGCCTCTTCCTTCAGGATGGCCTGCAGTTCGGGCTGGAGGCCCTCGAGGAACATCTTGTTGAAGAGAAGGACCTGGCAGTCGAAGTAGTGGTTCGTGAGCGCGAGCTCGTCCTGGGTTTCAAAGAGCGAGTCGGCGAGAATCGTGAAGACGGGGTTTTCCTCGCCCGTCACGACGCCCTGCTTGAGGCTGGTGTAGAGCTCGGAGTAGGCGATCTTCTGCGTGTTGGCGCCGACGGCGTCGAAGGCGGCGAGAAGGCCCGTGGCGGGCGGAACGCGGATCTTGACGCCCTTGAGGTCGGCGGCGGAGTTGACGGGCACGCCCTTGGTCGTCGTCTGGCGGAAGCCGTAGTCGAACATGGAGAGGCCGACGGCGTCGTGCTGGGCGAGGCCCTCGTTCATCCAGGGCATGACGAAGGCGTCGATCGTGCGGTGGGCGTGATCATAGTCCTTGAAGAGGAACGGAGCCGTCATGGCGTTGAGCTTCTTCGAGTACATGGCGAGGTTGCCGAGGCTCACGACCGCGCTGTCGAGCGCGCCGAGCGTGACCTGTTCGGCAAGCGCGGGCTGGTCGCCGAGCTCGCCTGCGGGGTAGACCTCGACCTTGACCTTGCCGCCCGTGCGCTCGGAGACGTTCTTCGCGAACTGAAGCGCGGCCTCGTGGTGGGCGTGCGAGACGGCCGCGGTGTGGGCGAGGCGGATCGTCTGGGCGGAGAAGTCGGCGGCACCGGCGACGGCGCACGCAAGGGCGGCCGCGACGGCCACGGCGGCGGTCTTGATGAAGTTGGGCATTGTGTGGGCTCCCGCTGTTGTCTGTCCTGAACCTCCGCCCATGGGCGAAGGCACATGTCGTTTTTTTGAAGCTAACTATTATAACGGGAGCCGCCTGCGGCCGAAAGACGGTGATAACGCGCGCCCGCAACAGATTCGCGAGGCTCTCCATATGCAGACGACTGCCGCAGAGGGATGAAGAATAGGAGGACAATTTCATGTCATCGTATGGGAGCACGTACCGTATGAAGATTTCGCGGACCATATGATAATTCACCCGAGGTAGTACTTTGGGGGTAGGCCTCATATGTCCAATGCGCGACTTTTGCCGTATGAGAGGCGCTTCGGGGACGTTTAGACTGTGCTCAAACGGTCGCAAAAGGCGGACGGGTGCCCTCGCTCCCGCTTGCCGGCTCAGACGCACGGACCGTTGAAACGACGGGCCCGGCGCAGCAGGAGAGCTGCCAGGAGGCCCTCACCGGAGAAGATCCTATGTTTGAAACGCAATACGAAGCGCTGCGGCGTCAGGGCATTTCCCGACGCAGCTTCCTGCAGTTCTGCTCCCTCACGGCCGCGAGCCTGGGGATTGGAAGCGCGGGCGCCAAGGACATCGCCGAGGCGATGGAGACGAAGCCCCGCACGCCGGTCATCTGGCTCCACGGCCTTGAATGCACCTGCTGCACCGAATCCTTCATCCGCAGCTACCATCCGGTCGCCAAGGACCTGGTGCTCTCGATGATCTCGCTCGATTACGACGACACGATCATGGCCGCCGCCGGTCATCAGGCCGAGGCCGCCCTCGAGGACACGATCGAGAAGTACAAGGGCAACTACATCCTTGCCGTTGAGGGCAACGTGCCGCTCAACGACGACGGCGTGAACTGCATTCCCGGCGGCGAGACCTTCCTGAGGAAGATCAAGCACGTCGCTGCGGGCGCCAAGGCCGTCATCGGCTGGGGCTCCTGCGCCGCCTGGGGCTGCGTGCAGGCCGCCAAGCCCAATCCCACGCACGCCGTGCCGATCACGGAGATCATCACGGACAAGCCCATCGTGCTCGTGCCCGGCTGCCCGCCGATTCCCGAAGTGATGACGGGCGTGGTCACCTACATCCTCACGTACGACCGCCTGCCGCCGCTTGACCGCATGGGCCGTCCTAAGATGTTCTACGGCCAGCGCATTCACGACAAGTGCTATCGCCGCGCCCACTTCGACGCGGGCCAGTTCGTCGAGAAGTTCGACGACGAGGGCGCCAAGCTCGGCTACTGCCTCTACAAGGTGGGCTGCAAGGGACCGACGTCCTACAACGCCTGCTCGGCCATCCGCTGGAACGAGGGCCTCTCCTGGCCGGTCCAGTCAGGCCACGGCTGCATCGGCTGCTCCGAGCCCAACTTCTTCGACAAGGGCTCCTTCTACGAGCACGAGACGACGGTCCTGCCTCCGGGCTGGGGCGGCATCGAGGCGACCGCCGACAAGGTGGGCCTCGCGACGCTCGGCGTCGTCGGCGTCGCGGCTGCCGCGCACGTGGCCATGTCCGCCGTGTCGCAGGCCCGCGCCAAGAAGACCAACAAGGACATCGGAGGTAAGGAAGAATGAGTGAACGCAGAATTGTTGTGGACCCGGTCACCCGAATCGAGGGTCACCTGCGCGTCCAGGCCACGCTCGGCGACGACGGACGAATCGCCGACTCCATGAGCACCGGCACGATGTGGCGAGGCCTCGAGGTCATTCTCAAGGGCCGCGACCCGCGCGACGCCTGGGCCTTCGTCGAACGCATCTGCGGCGTCTGCACGGGCATTCACGCCCTTGCGGCCGTGCGCAGCGTCGAGGACGCCCTCGGGATCAAGATTCCGAAGAACGCCAACATCATGCGCAACCTGGTCAATGCCACGCTCTACGTGCACGACCATCTGGTGCACTTCTACCAGCTCTCCGCGCTCGACTGGGTCGACGTGGTCTCGGCGCTTGAGGCCGATCCCCGCGAAACCGCGGCGATCCAGCAGAAGATCTCCCCGAGTCATCCGCTTGCCTCCGTGGGCTACTTCCGCGACGTCCAGAACCGCCTGAAGAAGTTCGTCGCGAGCGGCCAGCTCGGCATCTTCAAGAACGGCTACTGGGGCCATCCGGCCATGAAGCTGCCGCCCGCCGTGAACCTTCTTGCCGTCACGCACTATCTTGAAGTGCTCGACTTCCAGAAGGAGATCATCAAGATCCACACGATCCTTGGCGGCAAGAATCCGCATCCGAACTATCTGGTCGGCGGCATGGCCTGCCCGATCAACATGCACGATACGGGCGCCCAGGGCACGATGGTCAACGAGGTGACGCTCAACTACATGCGCGACATTGCGAAGCGCTCGCTCGAGATCGTCGAGAACGTCTATCTGCCGGACATCAAGGCCATCGCGGGCTTCTATCCCGAATGGTTCAAGTACGGCGCGGGCCTCTCCAACAAGAATGTCCTCTGCTACGGCGAATTTCCCGAAATCGCCAACGACTGGTCCGATGCCTCGATGCAGCTGCCGCGGGGCGCGATCATCAACGGCAACCTCAACGAGGTGCACGACGTCGACCTGCGCGACCTCAACGAGATCCAGGAATTCGTGGACCACTCGTGGTACCGCTATCCGGACGCCGGCAAGGGCCTGCATCCGTGGGAAGGCATCACCGAGCAGGCCTTCGAGCTCTCGAAGGGCTCCGTGGGCGACAAGACGAAGTTCGAATGGCTCGGCGCCGACGGCAAGTACTCCTGGATCAAGAGCCCGCGCTGGAAGGGCCACATGATGGAAGTCGGACCGCTCTCGCGCCTCGTCATGGGCGTCGCCAAGAACGTGCCGCACATCAAGGAGCCCGCCATGGCGCTCCTCGAGGAGCTCAACGCGCCGCTCGAGGCCGTCTTCTCGACGCTCGGCCGTCACGCAGCCCGCGCGCTCGAGTGCCGTTGGGCCGCCCAGAAGATGGTCCAGTACGTCGACGACCTGACGGCCAACATCCGTGCGGGCGACGAATGCGCCGCCAACATGGAGAAGTGGGAGCCCAGCACCTGGCCCAAGGAAGCCCGCGGCGTGGGCTTCTGCGAGGCCCCGCGCGGCGCCCTCGGCCACTGGTGCGTCATCAAGGACACGCGCATCGCCAACTGGCAGGCCATCGTGCCGACGACGTGGAACGCGTCGCCGCGCTCTCCCTCGGGCGAGCTCGGCGCCTTCGAGCAGAGCCTCATCGGCACCCCGGTCGCCGTCGAGGACCAGCCGCTCGAAATCATCCGCACGATCCACAGCTTCGACCCGTGCCTGGCCTGCGCCACTCATCTCCTGAGCCCGAAGGGCGAGGAACTCTGCAGCGTCAAGGTGCGCTGATGGGAGGCCGCTATGAAAATCGATCCCGTCACTTTTGAAGTCGATGCGAGCGGAGGCACCCGGCCCGTATACGTCTGGGAGGCCCCGGTCCGAGTCTGGCACTGGCTGATGGCCGTCGCGATGTTCGCGATGATCATCACCGGCTACCTGATCGGCCGACCGCTTGTCTCCAACCTCGGGGACACGTGGATCACCTACGACTTCGGCTACGTGCGCATGGTGCACTTCGCCGCGGGGCTGTTCTTCACGGCGCTCTTCATCTACCGCCTCTTCTGGGTGGCGGTGGGCAACCGCTACGCGAGGATGATCTTCTTCCCGCCGCTGTTGTCGATGAAGTGGTGGAAGGGCGTGTTCGCCCAGGTCGCCTACTACCTCTTCATGAGGAAGTCCGCACCTGAATACGCCGGCCACAACCCGCTTGCGCAGCTCGCGATGTTCGCGATGTTCGTGCTCGGCTCCTTCGTGATCATCATCACGGGCCTCGCGCTCTACGCGCAGTCCTGGGGCTGGGACACGAGCTGGATGGCCTGGTTCGGCTGGGTGTTCGTGCTCTTCGGAGACGCCCAGGCGGTCCGCACGGTGCACCACGTGATGATGTACGTGTTCATCCTCTTCAGCATCGCCCACATCTACATGAGCTTCCGCGAAGACGTCATGGGCGGCGCCACCACGCTCTCCTCGATGAGCACCGGCCTGCGCATGTTCAAGGAGGACCATCACGGTTGAGCCTGATTGTCTCAGGTGACTGAAGCCGCAAAACAAAGGGGCCCGTTCAGGCAGCAATGCCGGGACGGGCCTCTTTTTGTTGTCTTGTTTCTTCTTTTCTGGTCCTGAAGTGGGTTGGGATGCTGAGGACGCAGTCGGGCGTCCGAGGATGCGGAGCCGGGCCAGCCCGACACTTTTTCCCCTGCGGGCGGCCGCTCCATGGGTCCGCATTATGCTCCTGAAAACCGACTGAGCGGTATTTATTGTTGAGGGAAAGTGCCATGAGGGAAATCCCGACCTGTAGCACAGATTTTGCATAAGCCTTGATGCTCAAGGGAAGGGTAATCGTTATTGGTAAAAATCCTAAGGGATTGTCCTAGGTTTTTGGCTGATATAAAACCGACCGGACGGAATGTATTGGTGTATGATGCGTACCGTCGTGTACTCCCACACTCCAAGCAGTTCCTCAGAGGACCGTCCTCAGGGGAACTCATCTTAAGGACCAGCCAAAATGTTCAAGAAGACTCTTCTCTCCGCCGCCGCTCTTCTCGCGGCCGGCACGCTTTCTGCTTCCGTCTTCGCCGCTCCGGTGACCGCCGAGGGCACGGGCGTTGGCAAGCACGGCGACATCACGGTCGCCGTGACGTTCGATGCCGGCAAGATCCAGGACATCAAGATCGTCAAGAACGCCGAAAACCCGATTCTCGCCAAGAAGGTCTTCACGGACCTCAAGGATCAGGTCGTGGCCCTCTCCTCCACGGACGTTGATCTCGTCTCCGGCGCCACGTTCTCCGCCAAGGGCTTCATCGACGCCGTCAACGACGCCGCCAAGAAGGCCGGCGTGACGCTCGCCAAGGCCGACAAGAAGGCCCTCAAGAAGGCCGCCCGCGAACTTCCGAAGACCTCGAACTACGACGTCGTCGTGATCGGTGCGGGCGGTGCGGGCTTCTCCGCCGCCATCACCGCCAGGAATGCCGGTGCCAACGTCGTCCTTCTCGAAAAGATGCCCGCCGTCGGCGGCAACTCGCTCATCTCGGGCGCTGAAATGAATGTCGCCAAGAACTGGGTCCAGCCCAAGCTCGGCATCAACGACGACTCTCCCGAACTGCATGCCCAGGACACGTTCAAGGGCGGCGACGGCAAGGGCGACATGAAGGTTATCAACGTCATGACGCACGAAGCGCTTGACGCCGCCAAGTGGTGCCGCGACTACCTCGGCGTGCGCTTCGAGGACGACAACCTCTTCTTCTTCGGCGGCCACAGCCGCAAGCGCGCCCTGATTCCGGTCGGCCACACCGGCACGGAATTCATCGCCAAGTTCCAGGCCAAGGCCGATGAGCTCGGCATCCCGGTCATCACCAACATGAAGGCCGAAGAGCTCATCAAGGACAAGGACGGCCGCGTCGTCGGCGTCAAGGCCACGATGGACGGCTCCGAATACACCTTCAACGCCAAGGGCGGCGTCGTGCTCGCCACGGGCGGCTTCGGCGCCAACCCCGAAATGGTCAAGAAGTACAACCCGAAGATCGACGAGCGCTTCAAGACGACCGACGCTCCAGGCACCACAGGCGAAGCCCTTTACATGGCCGAACGCGCGGGCGCCCAGCTCGTGAACATGGGCTACATCCAGACCTACCCGATCTGCGACCCGATCTCGGGCGCCATTGAGCTCATCGCCGACGCCCGCTTCGACGGCGCCATCATGCTCAACCAGGAAGGCAAGCGCTTCGTCGAGGAACTCCAGCGCCGCGACGTGCTCTCCGAAGCCATCCTCAACCAGACCGGCCGCTACTGCTGGGTGCTCTGGAACGACAAGATCGGCAGCATCTCCAATACGGTCAAGGCTCACGCCAACGAGTACGAAGCCTTCACGAAGCAGGGCATCATGACGACCTGCGACGACCTGAAGTGCATCGCCGACTTCACGAAGATCCCGTTCGACCAGCTCCGGAAGACCGTCAAGCGCGTCTCCGACATGGCCGGCAAGGGCAATGACAAGGACTTCAACCACCGC
>OBHX01003592.1_pt1 | contig 10905 bp, 8 predicted proteins | sample 1519331 | NCBI WGS metagenome assembly OBHX01 (sample SAMEA2602897, study PRJEB22501) | metagenome
CGTTTATCCGGGATGCTATGCTCCGTTTCCGCATGGGCGAAGAAAAATGGTCGGTATCCTCTCTGACCAATTATAAAATGGTGCGGTCAATGGCTTGGCTGTACCATAACACCAAGGATGCGGTCAGCGAGTTTTCCAAAAAGTATAACTGTGACTTTGCCCTTGCGGAAGAATATCTGAGAGTTGTTCGAGGTATCCGCAATCAGCAACCATTCTATGTGACAGATGAGGACGGCGAGGAAACGGGCGAAGATGTTGCTCTTGATGATACTTGGAACTACTCCGACATCCTCTGGAACGGCATACAGGCAGAAAAGGTGCAGCGAGCTTTTGATAAGCTGAACTACCGGGAACAGACCTTGCTTGAAAAGCGGCTGGCAATCTGCATGACCTGCGGGCATGTCGGCTCATGGAAAGGCCGTCCCACCTTTGAGGAACTGGCTGTAATGTTTGAGGGCAGCACTGCCAGCGGTGCGGAGCGAGCCTACCGCAGAGCAGTGGACAAACTGACAGAATTGTTGGTTGCCGAGGGCGCAATCCATGCTGTCCGCTTGAAACAGAAATCCAAGACCAAACGAAAAAAGAAAATCGCCACCGCAATCTACGAATACCAAGCAGACTGCGACGGCGAATGGGGCCAGATTTCATTTGATTTTGAGAACGGCACATCAGAAATAGTCCGACTTGCCGATTGGGATACAATGAAAACAAACCGCTTTGCGAACAAGGCAATAGCCTACCTTCTAAACTGCGAAAACGAGAAGTTGCCAAAGGAAACGATAGTAGCGTTTGAACTATAAAAGGAAATTGACGAGGAACGAGAATGAAAACAATCGCAATCATAGATGATGATATTCATATTGGAGATATGCTGAGAGAAGTGCTGGTGCAAGAGGGCTATTCTGTTCTTCGTGCATACTCCGGCACAGAAGCGTTATATCTTCTTTCACAAAACAAGCCCGATTTGGTGCTGCTGGATCTGATGTTGCCGGGATTGTCTGGCGAGGAAGTTCTGCCCCACATTGAGAACATTCCTGTTATCGTTCTCAGCGCAAAAGTAGATGTGCAAGACAAGGTAAATCTTCTGCTGGGCGGTGCGGCAGATTACATGACCAAGCCTTTTGATACAAAGGAGCTTCTTGCCCGTATCACTGTTCAGCTCCGCAAGGCAGAACAACATGGCGAAACCAAATCTCTTTCCGTTGGCGATTTGGTTTTGGATATGGTTTCCCTTTCTCTGACAGTACAGGAGCAGCCTGTGAAGCTGACCCGAACGGAGTATGCCATCTTAAAACTGCTGATGGAAAATCCCAAACAGGTAATTTCAAAGAGTGTCCTGCTTGACAGAATCAGTCTGGACACACCCGACTGCACCGAGCGTTCTTTGAAGCAGCACATCAGCAATCTTCGTAAAAAGATGCAGGATGTCAGCGGTGTAGACTATATCGAAACAGTCTGGGGAATTGGTTTCAAATTGGCAGAACAAAAAATCTTGACCAAATCTTGACGTTTTTCTTGACCACTTTCTTGACTTTTGTTTTGTAAACTTAGGTCAGCAAAGGAGGTAATACAATATGAACTATATTTTGCAAACAAACAGCCTGACAAAAAAGTATAAAAACTTTCAGGCATTGAATGGTCTTACTATGAATGTTCCCAAAGGTTCCATCTATGGCTTTGTGGGAAAGAACGGCGCTGGTAAGACAACCCTGATCCGCTTGATCTGCGGATTGCAGGAACCGACTTCCGGTAGCTTTTCTCTGTACGGCATCCGCAATGACAGCAAGGATATTATCAAATCCCGCCGTCGCATGGGTGCTGTGGTGGAAACACCGTCCATCTACATGGATATGACTGCGGAGGAAAATCTGAAGCACCAGTATCTCATTCTTGGTCTGCCATCATTTGATTGTATTCAGGAATTGTTGAAGCTGGTAGGTCTCGACAACACGGGAGAGAAAAAAGCGAAGAACTTCTCCCTCGGTATGAAGCAGCGTCTGGGCATCGCTATCGCATTAGCCGGTGATCCCGACTTTCTTGTTCTTGATGAGCCTGTAAATGGTCTCGACCCTCAGGGTATTGTGGAAATGCGAGAACTGATTTTGAAGTTGAACCGAGAAAAACAGATTACAGTTCTTATTTCCAGTCACATTCTGGATGAACTTTCCCGTCTGGCTACTCATTACGGTATCATTGATAATGGTCGCATGGTGAAGGAACTGAGTGCAGAAGAACTGGACACAGTTTGCCGCAAGTGTGTCCGCATGGAAGTGACCGATACTTCTACTCTGGCTCGTGTGCTGGATTCCATGAATCTGGAATATAAAATTATCTCCGCAACAACAGCCGATGTGTTCGCAAAGATCAATGTGACACAGCTGACCGTTGTACTGGCAAAGGAAAACTGCGAAGTGCTGTCTATGCAGGAAAAAGATGAAAGTTTGGAGAGTTATTACATCTCTCTGGTTGGAGGTGATAATAATGCGTAAACTTTTTCGAGCAGCCTTTTACCGTACAGAGAATAAAAAAATGATTCGAATAGAATTAGTGATTGCTGTATTGCTTTCCGCATTCATCATCCTCAACGGTTACTTCCAGACGAATTTGACTAATGCATACATCTATAAGCTGGTCGCCCGTTTTTTTGGATATTCACCCCTGATGGGACCATTTATCGCCGTATTTGCCGCATATTTGTGGGGAACAGACTATGAATATGGAACTCTGCGCAATAAACTAATCTGCGGACACACTCGTGAAGAAGTTTATTTTTCCAATCTTCTCCTGACCATATGTGCTGGACTGAGTACTGCACTAATCTGGTTGATAGTTAATGGGATGCTGGGTATTCCGCTACTGGGTACGGCAAGCCTGAACCTCTCTTTGGGAGAGATGGCATTTTATATTTTTTCAAGCCTTTTGATGGTCGTTGCACTCTCCAGCGTATGTTGTCTGTTGGCAAGTCTGGCGGAGAACAAAAACTCAGCGACACTTCTTTGTCTGGGAGCTGTAGCTGCAATGGTCATAATCGGGATGCTCCTTTATGATCGTTTTGCAGAACCAGAGTTATTGGATGGATGGATGTGGAGTGATACAGACCCAACTGTGCGATGGCATCCCCAAAATATCAAATTCATCGGTGGAACATTTCGTATCCTGCTGGAATTTCTTATCTGTCTGACACCTGGAGGACAAGGTGTAATTCTTTGCGAAGAAGGGGTGGAACACCTGATTTTTCTTCCATTGTGCTCTGCGTTTGTAATTTTTTCAACATCTCTTATAGGAAGTCGTTCCTTTAAGAAAAAGAACCTAAAGTAAGGAGGTAGAAAGATGTTCCCTTGGATTTTGTGTTGTATTTTGCTAATTGTTGTATTTTTTCTAATCACAAAGATTATTTTTATAGAAAAAAGTATTGATGAAATTCATACAGAATTCCAGGAACGTCTTTCCTCCGACACAAACACTCTGATTGATATTTCTTCCAGCGACCCTCATCTGAGAAAACTGGCTTCGGAGATTAATATCCAGCTTCGATTGCTCCGCAAGGAACGCCATCGTTACCAACAGGGCGATCTGGAACTGAAAGAAGCTATCACCAATATTTCCCATGACCTGAGAACTCCGCTTACGGCGATAAACGGTTATCTTGACCTATTGGAACGAGAGGAAAAAAGCGAAACGGTACACTGCTATCTTTCTCAAATCCAAAACAGAACAGATGTTTTAAAAAATCTAACCGAAGAACTATTCAGATATAGTGTGGTTACTTCTTTTCAGGAACTGAAACCAGAACGTATGGATGTTGTCCGGGCATTGGAGGAAAGTCTGCTGTCTTTCTATGCGGTCATGCAGGAAAAAGGCATCCAACCGGAAATCGAATTGCCGGAGGAACCGGTTTTCCGTGAACTGGATGCAGGTGCGGTCAACCGTATCTTTTCCAACATTATCAGCAATGCGCTGAAATACTCTGACGGCGATCTGTCCGTAGTCATGGATAAGAACGGCTGTGTTACATTCAGCAACACGGCGCACAATCTGAATTATGTGACGGTCGGCAGATTGTTTGACCGTTTCTATACAGTAGAAGCCAGTCGCAATTCAACCGGTTTGGGATTGTCCATCGCCAAGCTGCTGATTGAGCGTATGGGCGGAAGTATTGGAGCAATCTACAACAATGACAAACTGCAAATCAAGATAATCTTTGCAAAATGAAATAAAAAAGAGTTTATATGAACGGAGGTGTTTTGATTATGAAGAAATACTTGAAGGAGATACTAATACTCTTAATTCAATTATTTATGTTTTATGTATTTCCATTATTTGCAGGACCAACAGACGTTATGGGAATGATAGTTTTGCTTATTTTAGCAACATTATTGCTTTCAATTCTAATTGGCAGCATTTCAAATCTGAAAGTAAAGTACTTGTATCCAATAATCATAGCAATTACATTTGTGCCATCTGTGTTTATATACTATAACGAGACAGCATTGATACATTCGCTTTGGTATTTGGCAGTATCATCCTTTGGTTTGATAATCGGCATGGTCATTCATAAATTGATTCTTAAAAAGTAGAAAGAGCAAAACTTTCAAAGGCTACCCAGTCAAAAAGATTGGATAGCCTTTATTTATGTTTTCTAAAATTAAAGTTGAATATCTGCCTTAGCCAATAACTATGGGCTTAGAGGTTTAGTGAGCCAGGCAAATCGCTCCAATCGCCGTATCCACAGATTTATACTCTGTAACAGTTTTTCAAATAGGTTTTGGAATCTCCGTTCAATATCAAATCAGCATATCCAATCGGGTCATTGTAAATCAGATAATCCAGTTCCGACCTCTGATACATATTGTCGGCAACCTCGTTCTCAACCGCAATCGTATCAATCGCAATCATACTACCATCAAAGAATTTCAGTTCCACACAAGCGGTATCCATGTTAAACTTACAAGAAATCAATCTATCCATAAGAAACCTCCATTTTACGGGATGTTATATCATCCCAAAATATTTGAATGCTTCTCGGATTGCTTTCTCTTTTTCCGGTGGACACAGAGGCTGTCTGGAATCTTCGGACTTCGGCAGATTGTAGTTCTTACCAACCTCAATCCCACATTTCCGCTTAATCTGTGAGATATACAGGTTTGATACCTTTAATCCGCTATGTTCCAGTACATAGTCCTTGATCTGCGTGTAGGTTGCCCCATCTTGAAATTCGGACATATCCATATCTTCTAAAGAGAACTCAACCCGAATCTTTTTCGAGTCGACCTCACCCTTGGAAAGCAAAACAACCGTCTCAACATGGCTCGTCCGGCAGAACAAGTCCACCCCAACTGCCTGCTCAGCCCGGTACCCCAGCTGGGTGAACCGCTTCAAGTCCCGTGCCAGGGTGGCTGGGTCGCAGGAGACGTAGACCACGCGGTTGGGCGCCATGGCGCAGATGGAGTCGATAACGTCGGGCGCCAGCCCCTTTCGGGGCGGATCCACGCACACCACGTCCGGGCGGATGCCCCGCTGCTCCAGGTCGGCGGCGGCCTTGCTGGCATCGGCGCAGATGAATTCCACGTTAGTCACGCCGTTCTTTCTGGCGTTTTCCCAAGCGTCTTCGATGGCAGGCGGAACGATCTCCGCACCGATGACGTGTTTCGCCTGCTGCGCTATCACCAGACTGATGGTGCCCGTGCCGCAGTACAAGTCCACCACCGTTTCTTGGCCGGTCAGTCCGGCAAACTCTAACGCACAGTTGTACAGCACCTCCGCCTGGTCGCGGTTGACCTGGAAGAAGGAGGGGATGGATAGCTGAAAGGTCAGGCCGCACAGACGATCCTCCAGGGTGTCACGCCCCCACAGCACCCGATAGTCCCGCCCCAAGATCACGTTGGTCTTGCGGGTGTTCACGTTCAAGACCACCCCCACCGCCTTGGGACAGGCCGCAGTCAGCGCCTTTGCCAGCTCCTTCTCAAAGGGCAGCGCCTTGGCATTGGCCACCACGCAGATGAGGGACTGGCGCTTTCGATTGGTGCGGACAAACACATGACGAATGAGCCCCTCACCGGTGCGCTCGTCATAGGCGGGGGCGGCGGGTTTTTGGTTCCCCTTTCGCACCACACCACCCGCCCTGTCCGCGCGGTCCCATTTGAGGAGACAACTGCCCACCACGATGACACCATGGTGGCGGGGCCGCGGGGAGCGCCCCTCCTCTCCCAGCTTCTGATCCTGACTCACCGGGAACGCCGCCTTGTTCCGGTAGCGCTGGGTGTCCTTGGCCCCGTACATCTGGCTGACGGACAGGTTCAGCCCACCAATGCGCTGAAGGGCGTCGTCGATGCGCTGACGCTTCAGGAATAGCTCCTCCTCATAGGTCATGTGCCGCAGGGTGCAGCCGCCGCAGATGGGGAAGTGGGGACAGTCGGAGGGGATGCGAGCGGGGGATTTTTCGAGGATCTTCACCACCCGTGCCCAGGCGCAGGACTTGCCCACCTTCATCAGCGAGACCTGACAGGTCTCTCCCCGCAGCGCCCCCCGGACGAACACCGCCATGCCGTCCAGCCGGCCGATGCCCTGACCGTTGCTGGCGTAGCGGTCGATGGTGATGGTGTGGATGCTGTTCTTTTTCAGTTCTGGCATAGTCGTGCCCTCCGATGTCTGTTTGTTGCGATTGTCTTTTATTTTACATTAGATGGGGGCAAGAAGCAAATGGTTCGGGGGAAAAGGGTAAAAAAAGGTTGAAATTGTCATACGTTTGTGATACGATTTTGGAAGAAGGTGTAAGCCACAAAAGAGAGAGTAGGAGGAACGCATGAAACAAGGAAAACGATGGATCGCGCTCATGCTGGCGCTGGCCATGTGCCTGAGCGTCCTGCCAGCCAACGTGTTGGCCACGGAGCTTGGGGGCGAGGCGGAAACGGCTGAGGCCGCAGCACCGGAGGATACTAGCGAGGCTGCGGAAGTGGAAGAACCGCAGGCGGCCGAGACCGAAGAGCCGGACGAGGCGCCGGTGGAGGATGTTTCGCCGAGTACTATGGCGGCTACGTCGGGGAAATGCGGGAAAAATGTTACCTGGAAGCTGGATCGTAAGGGGACTTTGACGATTAGTGGGAAGGGGGCAATGAAGAACGGGCTCTCTCATGAATCTGCGGCATGGTATTCAGCGCGTAGGAGCATTAAAAAAATTATTATAAAGAATGGAGTAACAAGTATTGGGAATTTTTCTTTTCAAGATTGTGTGAAATTGGAAAAGGTGAATGTTGCAAATAGCGTAACCAAAATCGGCGATTTCGCATTTGATGGATGTAGCAATATTAAAAGCATTAAAATTCCTAGTAAAATCACAGATATTGGAACATATGCGTTTTGTGGCTGTGAAAAACTTGAGCATATTGATATTCCTGATGGGGTAAAAGGGATTGGAATGGCGGCCTTCTCAAATTGCAGTCGGCTGAAGGATATTAAATTACCTAAAAATGCTAAGTATATTGGTCGAGGCGCATTTACCGAATGTACGAGCCTAAAGGAACTCGTTATCCCTAGTAAAGTGGAAGAAATCGTGCTGGATGCTTTTTGGGGTTGTAGTAACTTGACAAAGATTTACTTTACCGGAAAGGCGCCTGTATTTGATGAATGGTATGATGACGGTGGGACTATATTCGGAAATGTTACTGCCACAGCTTATTACCCCAAAGGAGACAAGAGTTGGACAAGTGACAAGCTGCAAAACTACGGCGGGAATATCACGTGGAAGACATGGCGTCCAAATGGAACAGGAAAAGTTGTATCCTTGTCGTATAGTTCAGGTTCTAAAAAAGCCACTAATGGTATTGCAACACATAAGTACTATTTTGACGATGCTTTTTTCTACAAAAGCAATGAAACTTATCATAACGCCCTTGCAGTTATGTCTTTGGGATTGGAGTTGACAGCTTTTAGTCATCCTAAGTATGACAGTCAGTATACAGAGCAGTTAGGAAACAATGAACGGGCAGAGAATTTGAAAAATGCTTATGAAAAATTGGGCTTTTCAAATGCAAGATATTACAACTACAATACCCCTTTGAGTGATAGCTCCGATAAAGTTGCATTTTCGTTCGCGACAAAAGAGATTACGAATGAAACGAATACAGATACCTTAGTAGCTGTGGTGTTGCGTGGTGGCGGATATGGTGCTGAATGGGGGAGCAATTTCTATGTTGGAGATGCTGGGAACTCTACTGGTTTTTATTTTGCAGCACGGAGGGTTTTGCAAGATCTGAGGAGTTACTTGGCTACGGCAGATGTAAAAGGCGAGCTGAAGCTGTGGATCACTGGATATAGCCGAGCGGCAGCAACCGCAAATATCCTTGCGCACTATATTAACGGAGATGTTCAACGAGATGGTGTGCTAGATGGATCGGGCAAAGCAGTGCTCTTTAAAAACGTATACGCATATACTTTTGCTACCCCGAACGGCTACCGCACTGCAAATGCAGATAATGTTTGCGATAATAACATTATGAATATTGTAAGCGATAATGATCTGGTGGTGAGAGTACCGTTAGAGCAATGGGGATTCTATAAATATGGGAGAACGTATATTTTAAATACCAAGCTAAATAGGTATGTAGAAAAGCGGTTTGGTGATTTGACAGGGCAAGAGCTGACTTGCTATAACGCAAAGTATGAATTAGAATCATTTCTTGATTTAATACATGAAGCAATTCCTAGTACAAAGGAATATGTAGATGATGTGCAGACGACTTTAGTCAGTGCACTAGCTGAAATGTACTCTACAAATACAAGTAAAAAGCAAAATTCCGAAAATTCAATACAAGCTGTGGCAAAGGCGTTACTCAAGGGTAATGGGGATACGGTAAAGACGCTATATAAAGTGCTAGTAGACTTTGTAGCTTTGCTCGCAGTAGACCGACAGTCTAAAGAAGCACATTTAGATATTGGTGTTGCCCATTGGCCGGAACACTATCTGGCATGGCTTGAGAGTGGTGGGTGTAAGACTGGATCGGAAAAGGAATATGTGAGGTGCGGAGAACAGGAAAGGACGCTTATTGAGGCAAGTGTAAAGGGAAATTGCACTTACAGGAGTGCTCCTGGAGTAATAAATAATCCTGGAATTTCGACGAAAATTGTGGCAAAAGACATTGTTAAGGAATATTCTGCGAAAAATCAAATCTTTAGTCTTGGAGCAAAAGCCTCTAGCAATGGCTTACTACATTATGCGAGCAATAATGACTCGGTGCAGGTAAATAAGTATGGGAGTGTTGTGGTCAAAGGTAAGTTCATCGGCAAAGCGACTATCACAATTACAGTTGATGAAACCGACATCTATAAGAAAGCGACCAAAACCATCACCGTAACAGTCAAAAAGGCATCTCAGCCGATTAAAGTTTCTCCGGCGAAAAAAAGCTATAAGGCGTCGGCACTCAAAAAGAAGGCAAAGAAATTTAATATCAAAGTGAAAAAAGCAAAAGGAAAAGTGACCTATACGAGCAATTCAAAGAGCGTCACTGTGAATGGAAAAGGAAAAGTGACTGTCGCCAAAGGCATCAAGAAGGGAACCTATAAAGTGACTGTTACCGCAGCTGAAACGAGCACTCATGCAAAGACAACACAGACCGTTGTAATTCGTATCACATAAAAGTCAAAACTGGTTATAGAAGAATATTAAGAGAAGGCAGAGCCTTTCGGCTCTGCCTTTTCGCTCCATTGAACAAGAAAAAGTGGGGGATGCGGCAAAAATACAGGGAATCTTTCTCAATTTTGTGTTTCACATTCGCTACCATTTGTGTTATAATTCAATCTGAATGAGTACATCCGCAACGGATTTAAGAAAGGAATCGATAAAGCATGGGAATGATGAGAAAACTTCTCGGAACCAACTCCAAGCGGGAAGTCAAAAAGATTACCCCCATTGTAGATAAAATTGAGGCACTATCCGACGAATACAAAGCCCTCACCGATGAACAGCTCCGTGCCAAGACCGACGAGTTCAAGGCACGCCTGGCCGCCGGCGCCACCCTGGACGACATCCTCCCCGAAGCCTTCGCCACCTGTCGGGAAGCGGCAGATCGTGTCCTGGGCCTCCGTCCCTATCGCGTCCAGCTCATCGGCGGCATCATCCTCCATCAGGCCCGTATCGCCGAAATGAAGACCGGCGAAGGCAAGCCCCTGGTGGCCACCCTGCCCGCCTACCTCAACGCCCTCACCGGCGAAGGCATCCACATCGTCACCGTCAACGACTACCTGGCCAAGCGTGACTCCGAGTGGATGGGCAAGGTCTACCGGTTCCTGGGTCTGTCCGTCGGTCTGATCGTCCACGGCCTGACCAAGGCAGAGCGCAAGGCCGCTTATGACGCCGACATCACCTACGGCACCAACAACGAGATCGGTTTCGACTACCTCCGTGACAACATGGCCGTCTATGATCGGGACACCGTCCAGCGCAACCTGACCTTCGCCATCGTGGACGAAGTGGACTCCATCCTCATCGACGAAGCTCGTACCCCGTTGATCATCTCCGGCCGTGGCGAAGAATCCACCAAGCTGTATCAGATGGCCGACCAGTTCGCAAAAGACTTGGATTGTTATGTGGTCGCCGAGACCGATGACAAGGAATTTGACGAGGACGTAGAGCAGAACTACGACTACATCGTGGAAGAAAAGCGCAAGACTGCCACCCTGACCGCCCGCGGCATCGCCAAGGCAGAGAAGTTCTTCCACCTGGACAACCTGGCTGACGAGGAAAACACCACCATCAACCACCACATCAACCAGGCCATCCGCGCCCACGGCATCATGAAGAAGGACATCGACTATGTGGTCAAGGATAACCAGGTGGTCATCGTGGACGAGTTCACCGGCCGTCTCATGTTCGGCCGTCGCTATAACGAGGGTCTGCACCAGGCCATCGAA
>OBHX01003599.1_pt1 | contig 10880 bp, 10 predicted proteins | sample 1519331 | NCBI WGS metagenome assembly OBHX01 (sample SAMEA2602897, study PRJEB22501) | metagenome
AGAAGTATTACCGCATCGACAAAAAAGGTGTTGCTACTTTAGTATCCACAGCAGAAGGACTGGCTGGTGCACGCCTTGATAAGTGTGGAGGAGACCTTAAGAAGGCTTTCAAGTGGAGTTCTACCAAGATTAAATATTGGGGTAGCGTAGGAAAACCGAAAAAAGGACAGAATCAGGTTGAATATTATGCAACCTACGGCTTTAAGAATGGTAAAGGCGACTGCTATGTTATGGCCGCAACCTTCTGTATGATGGCGAAGGTAAAAGGTCTTAAAAATGTGAAATTTGTAAAAGGCTCCGTACCTCAGGCCAATGGAAAAAATGGTGCACACGCATGGTGTGAGATTAAATTCGGAAAGACAAGATATGTATATGATCCGAATTTTGCATATTCCTTCCGCAATAATCCCAAAGCTCACAGCGGATACAAGTTTAAATATGGTACAAAGGGAACATACAGATATAATAAAGAGAAAACCAGAATAAGCTTCTGAATTAATTAATTTTATCTGATTACGGAAAAGAAAGACATAAGGAGAAATAATTATCATGAAGAAAAAATTATTAATGGCTTTATTAGCAGGAACATTAGCTGTAGCAGCTCCAGTAAGCTGTTTTGCCGCTGAGGAGACTACAGAGAGCTCAGATACAGCCGTAGTTGACGAAGCAGAGGAATCTGATGAAGCAGAGTCAGAAGATAAGGATGCTTCTGCGGAGAAAACGGATGAGTTAAAGACAGTCGGGGAGGAGAAAGAGGGATGCATTACATTCAAATTAAAAAACTCTACCTCCAGAAAGATTACAGGACTTGCAATCAAGACTGCTGATGAGACAGACTTTCCAGAAAATATGATGGAAGCGGATGATTTCTTTGAATTAAAAGAAAAAAAGAGAATCTATTTTTCTAAGAAAACTGCGGAGAATGCAGAAGAGAATACTGACGAGACCGCAGAGGATAAAGCTCCTACATATGATATGCGTATTACTTTTGAGGATGGAACAACAGCAGATGTTCACGGAATCGTTCTGGAGGATCTCAGAACACTTACGATACGTGAGAAGGACGGAATCGCATATGGTACTTATAAGCTGAAAAGCACAAAAGAAAAGAAGACTACCTACGATACAGAGAAAGCAATTGCTGATCAGGCCGCAGCAGATGCAGCAGCTCAGGCAGCAGCTTCCCAGCCGACTGAATCTTATGACACCAATGATTACTCCTATGATTACAGTGGAGAAGATTACAGCGGTGGTGATGACTACAGTGGTGATGACGATGGCGGCGGAGATGGCTGTCTGGATGATGGGCTTTTAAATTAAACTTTCATATAGTGATGTTGCCGGTAGGCAATGTATACGTTTAGAAACTATATACAGGACAGGGCTCTTGCACTGAGAAAAGCAGTGGAGAGCTCTTGTCCGATTTAGGAGAAAAATATGTCGTTAGTATCTAACCTGTTTTTACTTTTTGTGATGGCAAGTGTATTGGTCTACTATATAGTGCCTCGTAAATTTCAGTGGATCGTTCTTCTTATTTTCAGTTATATCTATTACATAGCAGGTGGTCCGCGTTATGTTGTCTTTATTCTTTTTTCCACCCTTGTCACCTGGCTGATGGCTCTTCTTATTGAAAAAACAGAAATAAATGGAAATCATAAGGGTGCCAGGAAACTTCTGATTCTTGGTCTGATTTTTAACTTTGGTATGCTTGGAATCGTCAAGTACACCAACTTTGCAGTAGAAAATATCAATGCATTGCTGCATTTGAATCTGAGAGGGATACAGCTATTGCTTCCCCTTGGAATTTCCTTCTATACATTCCAGTCCTCAGGCTATCTTCTTGATGTATACTGGAAAAGATGCAAGGCAGAGAGACACCCGTTGAAATACGCATTGTTCGTATCCTTTTTCCCTCAGATTCTGCAGGGACCTATCGGCAGATATAGCCGCCTGGCAGATCAGCTTTATGCTGAACACAGGTTTGAGGGAAATAATATAATCAGAGGTTTTGAGCGGATTCTCTGGGGCTTTTTTAAGAAAATGATCCTTGCGGACTGGGCCGCTGCTTTTGCAGATGCTATTTTTGAAGATCCGGCAAAGTATAACGGGGTGGCACTTCTTGGAGTTTTGTTTTATACGATCCAGCTTTACGCAGATTTCTCTGGAGGAATGGATGTTGTGATCGGTATTGCCTCTATGTTTGGAATTGAACTGGATGAAAACTTCAAGCGCCCATTTTTTGCTGTATCTATCACGGATTTCTGGCATCGCTGGCATATCACTCTTGGAACCTGGATGAAGGATTATGTTTTTTATCCGGTGACATTATCCGGCTGGATGGGTAAATTTGGAAAATGGGGCAAAAAGGCATTTGGCAAGAAAATTGGCCGTACCCTTCCTATTTGCGTGGCTAATCTGATAGTATTCTTCGTTGTAGGCGTATGGCATGGAGCTGCGTGGAAATATATTGTATACGGTATGTATAATGGTATTATCATTGCCTTTAGCGGACTTATGGCAGAGAATTACCGTAAATGGAAAAAGAAGTTTCACATTTCCGGTAAGGAAACCTGGTATTATCTGTTCACTGTAATCCGTACTTTTGTATTGGTTGTGATCAGTATGTACTTTGATAGGGCAGACAGCGTTAGACAGGCATTTCATATGATGAAGCAGTCTATCACACAATTTGCTCCGGCCCAGCTGCTTTTGATTCCGGCAGGTAAACAGGGGACTTCTTTTACTCCATATGCTCTTGTGATTATAGCTGTTGGCTGTGTAATATTATTTGTGATAAGTCTCCTTCAAGAACGTGGCGTGAAGATTCGGGAATCTCTTGCCAGGCTTCCTCTTCCTGTTACAGTTGCCATTTATTTCTGCATGCTGGTATCCATAGGTTTGTTCGGTTCCACAGCAGTAGCGAGAGGTTTTATTTATGCACAATTTTAAGAAAATTATAAAAACGATAGTAGTGGTTGCTGTGTGTGTGACGCTTCTTGCTGGATTGGATATGGCTCTTTATCCTTGTACCTTTATGAGAAATGACATTCATGCAGTGGTAAGTAACCAATATGATGACATTATTCTTGGAACATCCCATGGAATGACAGATATCGATCCGGCAGTGATGGAGGAAATCACAGGCAGAAGCGGTCATAATGTATGCGTAGGGGGAGAATATGGAATTGATGCCTATTATATTGCCAGACTGATTGCAGAGAAACAGAAGCCTGCAAGAATTATTTACGAAATAGATCCGGGATATTTTGTTTCTGAGAAAGAAGAGGGAAATAACTATCTTTTATTTTATCATGAGTTTCCATTTTCAAACGCTAAAATTGAATACTTCTGGAATTCTATTGCGAAATGCAATTTCCGTACAGTCTTGTTTCCCTGGTATGAGTATTCTCTTGGATATGAGCTTAGCAAGGTGAAAGAAACCTTCACTCAGAAATGGAATAAGGATTACGATATTGCCCATCTGAAAAGTGATACCCAGGAGTACCACGAAAGCGGTCTTATCGAGAGGTATCCGGTGGATACTACCAAGCTGAAAATGAAGGATTTGAAGCTCTTTGAGGAGGAACAGGTAAACCCTCAGAATATGGAATATCTTGGACGGCTGATCGATTTTTGCAGGGAAAATGATATCCAGTTTGTCGCAGTAACTACGCCGATTCCTATTAATACCTTACAGGCATATAGCGATAACTATAATGCTGCATGGAAATACTTTGGACAGTATTTTGATGAGCATGAAGTAACATATCTGAACTTTAATACCCAGTATTTTAAAGCATTTTCCCATGATCTTTCAGACTATACGGATTTTGATGGTCATATGAATGGAAATGCTGCAAAGGAGTATTCTAAGGTTCTGGCTAATATTCTGAAAGGAGAGGGTGTATGATAACAAGTATTTTGGAATATCTTGAAAGTTCTGCTTCCAGATATCCGGACAAAACAGCATTTGCAGATCTTGACGCTACATGTACATTTGAGGAATTACGCCTCCGGGCAAGAAGAGTTGGGACTGCCCTTGCAGAACATTTTGCTCCGAGAAATCCGGTGCCGGTTTTTATGGAAAAAAGTGTGGATACCATAGGTGTGTTTATGGGGGCTGTTTATGCTGGATGTTTCTATGTGCTTCTTGATACTAAGCAGCCGGCTGCAAGAATTTCGCAGATTCTGGATATTCTTGACAGTAATGTGATTGTTACTTCCAGTAAGTACCAGAAGGATCTGGAAAAGCTGGAATTTAAGGGAACAATTCTTCTTACTGAGGAACTGGAAAAAACACCAGAAGACAGTTTTGTTCTGAAGAGTATTCGAGATCAGGCATTAGATACAGATCCGCTTTACGGCATTTTTACATCGGGATCCACAGGAGTTCCAAAGGGTGTTGTTGTGGGGCATCGTTCTGTAATTGATTTTATTGACTGTTTTACAGAGCTGTTTCATATTACAGGCGAAGATGTAATGGGAAATCAGGCACCATGGGACTTTGATGTTTCTGTAAAGGATATTTATTCAGGCCTGAAAACCGGGGCCACTGTGCAGATCATTCCCAAACAGTATTTTTCTATTCCTAAGAATCTTCTTGATTTTCTGGTTGAGAGAGAGGTTACCACGATCGTATGGGCTGTGTCTGCTATGTGCATTATCAGTACCCTGAATGGTTTTACCTATAAGGTGCCAGACAAGATTAAAAAGGTTTTGTTCTCTGGAGAGGTTATGCCTATTAAGCATCTTAATATCTGGAGAAAATATCTTCCAGATACTATGTTTGTAAATATTTATGGTCCTACAGAGATTACCTGTAATTGTACATATTATATTGTTGACAGAGACTTTGAACCGGGAGATGTGCTTCCAATGGGGAAAGCCTTTCCTAACGAAAAAGTCTTCCTTCTGGATGAAGAAGATCATCTGGTTACAGAAAAGAGGATAAACGGTGAGATTTGTGTGGCAGGTAGTGCGCTTGCACTTGGCTATTATAGAAATCCTGAACAGACAAAGAAGGCATTTGTTCAGAACCCTTTGAATGACAGATATCTGGAGCCTATTTACCGTACAGGAGACCTTGCTTTCTACAATGAAAACGGGGAGCTTTGCTTCGCTACACGTAAGGACTTCCAGATTAAGCATATGGGACATAGAATTGAGCTTGGTGAGATTGAGACAGCAATGGATAAACTTCCTGAGATTCGAAGAAGTCTGTGTATTTACGATCAGGCAAAAAATAAAATCGTTGCTTTTTATGAGGGTGATATCGATCGTAAGCAGCTGTCACGTTCCCTTGTGAAATATGTACCAAACTTTATGGTGCCGAATGTATTTGTCCAAGTGGATACCATGCCTCTTACAAAGAATGGCAAGATTGACAGGAAAGAGCTGACAGCCAGATATCAGGAGGGAAGATAAATGGCGGATTATAATTTTTTGCAGAAATTTATAGAAGATAAGAATCCTACGCCTTCCTATGTATTTGATCTGGATGCTTTGGCTGTACATGTAAATAAGATTAAGGAGCTGCTTGTAGGAAAAGCAAGAGTCTGCTATGCTATGAAGGCCAATCCTTTTCTTACAAGACCAATGATGAAGCATGTAGATCTTTTCGAAGTATGCTCTCCGGGAGAATTTCGTATTTGTGAGCGTGTCTCTGTTCCAATGGAGAAAATCGTGCTTTCAGGTGTATATAAAAATCCTTCTGATATCCGATATGTACTTGAAACATACGGTGGAAAGGGAGTATATACAGTAGAATCTCTGGAGCATCTGAAGAATTTGCAGAGGATAGCGGGAGAACTGGGGCTGACGATTGATGTGTTGATCCGTGTGACCAGTGGCAATCAGTTTGGCGTGGATGAAGAAGATATTCGCAAGATTATTTCCAGGCGCCAGGAGTATACTGCACTTCACATTCTGGGACTTCAGTTCTATTCAGGTACTCAGAAGAAAAATCTTTCTCAGATGGAAAGGGAGCTTCAGAGTCTGGATGCCTTTCTGGGAGACCTTAAGAAGGATTATGGGTATCAGGCAGAGGAGCTTGAGTACGGACCAGGATTGTTTGCACCTTATTTTGTGAAGGATAAGGAGGAGTCTGTTGAGGAGCTTCTGGGTGGATTTGGAAGGCTTCTGGATAATCTTACCTTTGGGGGAAATGTAATACTGGAGATGGGACGATATCTTACCTATCTGTGTGGTTATTATATTACTTCTATCGTGGATATGAAGGTGAATCATGGTCTGAATTATGCTATTGTGGATGGCGGTATTAATCATCTGAATTATTATGGCCAGGCGATGGCTATGAAGCGGCCTCATTGTACACAGACCGATAATACGGGAAATATACGCATGGAGGGTGATGAGGAACAGTGGAATTTATGCGGTTCTCTTTGTACTGTAAGTGATGTGATCGTAAAGCTTTTTCCATTGAAAAAACCACAGATTAGTGATATGCTCATATTTGAACGTGTAGGTGCATATTCTGTGACAGAGGGGATTTATTTATTCCTGAGCAGACCGATGCCAAGAATTTATTTCTGGCATAAGGGAAATCTTACTTTGGTTCGGGAGGCATTACACACAGATGAATTTAATTCGGAAAGAGAGGAAATGAAAAATGGACAAATTAATTGAAATTCTTGAGGAAATCCAGCCAGATGCGGATTATGAAACCTGTGAGACACTGATCGATGATGGGATTCTTGATTCCTTCGCAATTTTATCTATTGTCAGTGAGCTTCAGGACGAGTTTGATATCACTATTACACCGGCTGATATCGTACCGGAGAACTTTAACTCAGCAGCAGCCCTTTGGGAGATGGTTTGCCGTCTGAAGGGCTGATTACAAGAGACTGATTTATTGGGAGAGAAAGAGTATGCGAAAGATAAGCAAATTTCTGGCAGTTATAGCAATCAGTATTATGGCTGTATGCGTACCTGCCCAGGCTTCTGAAATTACCCCAGAGGTGACTGCAGCTCCAACTGTGACTGCAGTTCCAGTTCAGCCTACGGCAGCACCGACTAGAAAGAAAGGTCTTGTAAAAGAAGGAAAGAAATATGTTTATTACGACAAAAAGGGTAATAAACTGAAAAATAAATGGAAAACCATTCACAAAAACCGTTACTATTTTGACGCGAACGGAAAGGCGGTTACAGGTGGGAAAAGAATTGGTAAATACATATATGTATTTAATCTGGAAGGCAAACTGATTCGTCCCACTAAGGCCAAAATTGTAAAAGTAGGAAAGACATCCTATTATGTAGACACAAAGGGTCATGCATATGTTGGATTCTTTAAACTTGGAAACCGTCTTTATCGGGGCGATGTAAAAGGTCGTCTTACCAAGAATAAAACAGTTTCCAATGTTACCTTTAACCGCAAGGGATATGCAGATAACGATGTAAATGCAAAACTAAAAATAGAGCTTATGAATGTTATTTCCAGGATCACCAATCCGGGGATGAGTAAATCCCAGAAGCTGTATGCCTGCTGGTGTTATCTTACCAGCAGCAGTAATTTCTACTATTCCGGCTACTGGCCAGACTTTAATAAAAAAGGCTGGCAGCGAGAGGTAGCATACAATATGCTGGTTTCAGGTGGCGGTGACTGTTATGGCTTTGCCTGCACCTTTGCTGCAATGGCAAGAGAGATTGGCTATAATCCTTATGTAGTTCTTGGACGTGTATCCGGTACCAGAGATGGTGCAGCAGATGGCCTTACCAGTCATGGCTGGGTCATTATTGACGGATGCTACTATGATCCGGAGGCACAGTTTGCAGGATGGTACAGAGGTGTATACGGAAGCGGCAGCTACGACATCAATCATCAGATTAAGAGCATTGTGAGATTTGCGTCATAATTGACGGATACGTCACATCGGCGAAATGTGAAGCATTTTGAAGAGGGCTTTGAATAATTAAATATCTGACATCATGTAGAGCGGAAGAGAAGATATGCATTATTTCTTTTCCGCTCTTTGCGTATACAAAAATTCATTAGGCTGCAACTTGATGAGAGCGTTCAGACAAATTTGTTAATAAATTGGGGTGTGCAGACGCGAAAATTACTTTCTGCATTAATTGTTTTGCATTGAAGTTATAGGGAAAAAGAAAAATAGGAAAGAGAATGGTAATACATAAATGGAAAGTCTGGGTTGTGCGAATTGCTTTTTCATGTGGACTTCTTATTATCTCACCAACATTACAGACAGAGGCTGCCACAAAGAACAGCTGGACAGTAAAAGTAAATAACGAGTACAAGGCTAAACTTGTAAAAAAGAAAGATCAATGGTATCTTCAGTCTACATCCATTCAGATGAAGAATAAGAAAGGGACGGAAAGAATCGCATATCTTTCAATTCCATCCAATGTGGGACTTGCCAGTGGTTATTATTATTTTTGGACAGATGGACGAATAGACAAAAGGAAAAAATTTCATGCTCTTAATACGAAAATTGGGACTACACGCTTTAAAGGCTCTTATTATTTTGGGAAAACAGCCGGACGGCTGAAACAGACGGCTGGTTGGATTGTGTTTAAGGGAAAGAAGCTCGCCCTGAACAAAAATGGAAAATTGTATACAAACCGCTGGTACAAAGGTTATTATCTGACGGAGCATGGAACAATTGCCACAAACCGCAAGATTTCCGGCACCTTGTATGTAGATGCAGAAGGGAAAAAATGCGCGAAGGAAGAGGTAAAGTTAAGCAAACTGAGAATAAAAATAAATGAAAAACTGAAAGGATACAGTGGGAACTGGTCTGTTTATGTGAAAGATTTAAAAACAGGAGATGTCCTTTCCATAAATGAGACCAGCATGTATCCGGCAAGTGTGATCAAGCTTTTTGTGATGGAAGCTGTTTATGCCGGTGCTGCAGAGAAAAAAATCAGTCTTAACAGCTATGTGAACGGTCTTTTGGACAGCATGATAACAATCAGTGACAATGAGAGCTACAATGAGTTGGTTCGGACTGTAGGACAGGGCAGTTTTACTTCCGGATGTAATTATATTAATAATTACCTGAAAAAGAAAGGATATACCAGTACCGGAGTGCATCACACCCTTCATCCCAGCAGCAGTAGTTATCAGCGGGATGGTCTTGGGAGTAACAGAAGTTCTGCTAAAGATGTAGGAAAATTGCTGGAAAAGATTTATAAAAACCAGGCAGTTTCGCGTAAGTATTCGAACCAGATGCTAAATCTTCTGCTGGCGCAGGAAAGGCGGTATAAAATTCCTGCAGGTCTCCCCTCAGGCGTTAAGTCTGGAAATAAGACCGGGGAGACAGACAGCTATCAGCATGATGCGGCGATTGTATATGGAAAAAAGACAGATTATGTGATTGTTGTGTTTGCACAAGTTGGCGAATATACAGGAATTAATGGGATAAAGGAAATATCCGGTATGGTATATGAGCGCCTGAATTAAATTAGTATGTATAAAATTCTGCTATTTCGCAAGAAACGAGGTAAAGTCCATATGTTTATCCAACCAGTTCCCTGCGATTCCGACGCCTTTTCCCATGGTAAAGGCGGCTACAACGGTACCAATTCCAAGTCCTTTGATATGCCCGAGACCGAATCCGGTGAGGGCAGCAGTGATAATCAGGCAGATTACATCGAAGCTGATCTTGATTTTTGGATATGCCACAGAAGTGATCTGGGACAGTTCCCTTGGGAAAAGGTCAGTAGGGACAATAGGCATTTTGCAGCGGTTGGAAATAGCGATTCCAATACAGATCAAAATGTAGCTTACAATAAAATAAAAAATTCTCCAGCCAATTGCTGTAGGAAGAACATTTATCCATAATTCATGTACATCAAGCAGCTCCCCGAAAACGAATCCTACTACGAAGCTGAATAGATACTGGACTACGAATTTTTTCCGCAGGATCATCAGCGCCAGTACCAGAAGTCCCTGAAATATGTAGGTCCATGTTCCAAGGCTTATCTTCGGAAAGACGCAGGAAAAAGCGTAGGGAACACTGGAAATAGCGGAAATTCCTGTCCCGGAATAGAGCATAAGGACAACGCCGAAGCTGTTGATGGCAACCGCAAGAAGAAGTGCAAGCTCTCCCCGGTAGATTGGGAGAGATTTTTGTGTAGTTTGTGTATTCAAGTGAAAAGCCTCCTGTCATGTTGATTCTTGCATATTATACTACGGATGTGAAAAAATGCAATAAAAAACAGATTTGTTGTTATAATAACTGAATATCACGAAAATTTATAGTATAGTTACGAAAAACAGTTATAGCAGGAGGCTTTTTATCATGGATAAGATGAAAAATATAAGTAAAGCAGAAGTGCTGGTATTAAAGGACCAGGTAGCTTACCAGGAGGGACAGGTTGTGAGCCGCACACTTGCACAGAATGCGGCAGTGAGTGTTACCCTTTTCTCATTTGATAAAGGTGAGGAGATCAGTACACATGAGTCTGGCGGAGATGCATTTGTTACCTGTCTGGATGGTGTGGGGGAAATCACTATTGATGGTGTGAAGTACGAATTACATGAAGGTGAGTCTATTGTAATGCCTGCGAAGCATCCTCACGCAGTTATGGGAAAAGAGAAATTTAAAATGCTTCTTGTGGTAATTTTCTAGAGTATTTTTCAAATACGCTTTAGAACAGACAACTACTGAAAAATATTATCATGTAATCTTCTTGCAATCCCATGATGGTTAGTGTATACTAATCAATATAGTTAGGAATAGCTAACCTAACGGTGTAAATCATTTGGACTCCTTTATTATGGCAGAAAGACCGCTGGCATAATAAAAGGAGTTCCTTTGAAAATGAAAGGAGTATACATACCATGGATTACTTAGAAATTGAGAAAGTAATTGGAAGAGAAATTCTGGATTCCAGAGGAAATC
>OBHX01003601.1_pt1 | contig 10871 bp, 10 predicted proteins | sample 1519331 | NCBI WGS metagenome assembly OBHX01 (sample SAMEA2602897, study PRJEB22501) | metagenome
GATACGCCGACCACCGAGATCTACACTCTTCCCCTACACGACGCTCTTCCGATCTCCTCTCCTATCTCGTCCGCAAGGCCGATGCTGAAAAGATCAAGACCTTCGCCGACCTCAAGGGCAAGACCCTCGCCGTGCAGATCGGCACGACGGGCGCCGCCTACGCCAAGAACGTCGAGGGCGCCCGCGTCTCCGCCTTCAACACGACGAGCGAGGCCTTCATGGACCTCAACGTCAAGAACGCCGACGCCGTCGTGCTTGACCGTCCGGTGCTCGCCTACTTCCTGAAGACGAAGCCGCGCGTTGCCAAGAACCTCCAGCTCTCCACCGAGATCGCCGACGCCGAACACTTCGGCTTCGCCGTGAAGAAGGGCAACGCCGAGCTCCTCCAGAAGCTCAACGCCGCCCTTGAAGAGCTCAAGAAGTCCGGCGAATTCGCCAAGATCGAGGACAAGTGGTTCGCCAAGTAACCTCTCCTCACCAAAGTCCCCGTGCCGCGCCAGCCGCGCGGCGCGCGGGCCGGACTGACCAAAAACAGCACATCACCCGCAGTCCGACAACCTGAAACAGGCCGCCTGAAAAGAATTTCCAACGTCCGAAGCCGCATCCCCCTGCAGCCCAGGAACTCTCGGGCCGTTCACGCGAACGGTATTAAAACAGGGAGCACCGCGCTCCCGCTACAAGCCCAGGAGGGCCTTACAAATGCAATTCAAGCTCGCACGTGCCGGCGTCAAGACGTTCGCCGGCGTCATCATGAGCGCCGCCGTTCTCGGCGGCATGTCCGCCAACGCGTTTGCGGAACGCCTCATCAAGGTGGCCACGGAACCGACGTTCCCCCCCTTTGAATTCGTCAACACCCAGACGGGAGAAGTCTCCGGCTTCGAAATGGACCTCGTGCGGGCCGTCGGCAAAGAACTCGGCGCCAAAATCGAATTCCAGGTCCTCAGCTTCGACGCCATCATCCCCGCCATGCTCTCGGGCACCGTCGAGATGGGCGCCGCAGGCTTCTCCATCACCGAGGAGCGCAAGAAGCGCGTCCTCTACTCCGACACGTTCTACACTTCCGGCCTCTCCCTCGTCACCACGAAGGCCAAAGCCGGCGCCGTCAAGAGCATGAAGGACCTTGAGGGCAAGACGATCGGCGTGCAGATCGGCACGACGAGCCACAACGCCGCCAAAAAGGTCAAGGGCGCCAAGATCGTGACGTTCAACACCGCGGGAGAGGCCATTCTCGACCTCTCCATCGGCGGCAGCGACGCCGTCATCAACGACCGTCCCGTGACGGCCTACATCATGACGCAACAGCCCAAGCTCGGCGCCCAACTCGTGCACCAGCCCGAAACCTACTCCGCCGACGACTTTGCCTTCGTCTTCCGCAAGGACCAGTCCGCACTCAAGGACGAGGTCAACGCTGCGCTCGCCAAGCTGAAGTCGAACGGCGAATACGACAAGATCTACAACAAGTGGTTCGGCAAGAACTGATTTTTCGCAAATCCGTGATCTGACGACACAGGAGTCCGGCCTCTCCCGCAAGGGAGCGCGCCGGCTTTTTCTTTGAGACGCCTCAAGGTTTGCCCTGTACGGTTAGACAACCTTGATCCGTGTCTGTAAAATTCAGCAAATTTTGCCTTACACTTTTATCATTGCGCCGCGCCCCGGGCCCTCCCCCTTTGAAGAGCATCCCTCCGCCCTTCATCCGGAAGCGGACGCAAACCACAATCTGCTTAGAGGTCACCCGTCATGGAATTTGATTTATCCCTGATCGTCAACAGCCTTCCCCTGCTTCTCAAGGGCGCGGGCCTGACGCTTGAAATCACGGCGCTCGCCGTGGGTCTCGGCCTGATCATCGGCCTTTTCCTCGGTCTTGCCCAGCTTTCGAAGAATCCCATCTTCCGCTGGCCCGCCAAAGTCTACGTCGACGTGATCCGCGGCACGCCGCTTCTGATCCAGATCTTCATCATCTACTTCGCCCTGCCGAACATCATCGGTGAGCGCATCGACCCCTACATTGCCGCCGTCGCGGCCTGCTCGCTTAACTCGGGCGCCTACATCGCCGAAATCTTCCGTGCGGGCATCCAGTCCATCTCGCTCGGCCAGATGCGCGCCGGCCTCTCGCTCGGCATGACCTACCCGCAGACGATGCGCTACATCGTGCTGCCGCAGGCCGTCAAGCGCATCATCCCGCCGCTCGGCAACGAGTTCATCGCCATGCTGAAGGACTCCTCCCTCGTCTCCGTGATCGGCTTCGAGGAACTGACCCGCTCCGGCCAGCTCGTCATTGCCGAAACCTACGGCACGATGGAGATCTGGACCTGCGTCGCGATCCTCTACCTTGTCATGACGCTCACCATCAGCCAGCTCGTCGGCTGGCTTGAAAAGCGCTACCGTCTGAGCGACGAGCGCTGACATCCCAAGAGCCTTCCGAACGCCGCGCATCCCCACGGGAGCGCGGCGTTTTTCATGCCTTTTTCAGGGCTTCCGGGGCCCTTGACAGTCAACCCGCGGAGGCCGTTTCGGAGCCCGCGCCGCCTTGTGTGAAAATTTCCTCGCTTTGCACTTGCACGGCGCCCATGCAGTAGGTACAATCTCCGCTTTCACGGCTCGAGTCTCAACGCTCGTGTCCGCAAGTTTCCATACCTTTTTCTTTATTCAGGAAAACAAATGTCCGTTGAAATGAACAAGTCTGAGATCGTTGCCAAGTTCCAGCGCGCTGAAGGCGACACCGGCTCTCCCGAAGTGCAGGTTGCTCTTCTCACCGCCCGCATCAACCACCTTACGGACCACTTCAAGGTTCACACCAAGGATCACCACTCCCGTCGTGGCCTTCTCCGTATGGTCTCCCGCCGCCGCAAGCTGCTTGACTACCTCAAGCGCACCGACCTCAATGCTTACCGCGCCCTGATTGAAGCCCTCAATCTCCGTAAGTAAGACGGAACATTTCTCCCTGACAACGGCCTGCCGAACGACGACAGGCCGTCGTCGCATCTAAAACCCACGTCGTTCGTTGACGGCACACTTTCTTTCCACGCGAAGCTACCGCGTTGCGACATGAGCTCCCTCCCCCTCCGGCACAAGGGAAAAGGGGAAAGGGAGCTGATGCCGCAGCGTGCCAAAGAGCTTCGAACTCGAATTGCTCTTGCGCCCGGAAAGTTGATGAGTAACGTCAGCGACGACAACCATGCACAGAGGAATACATCATGACGATGTTCAACAAAGTGTCCAAGTCCTTCCGCTTCGGCAATCACGACGTGACCCTCACCACCGGTGAGATCGCCCGTCAGGCCACCGGCGCCTGCATCTGCCAGATGGACGACACGGTGGTGCTCGCCACGGTCGTGGCCAAGAAGGAAACGAAGCCCGGCCAAGACTTCTTCCCGCTCACCGTCGACTACATCGAAAAGACCTACGCTGCCGGCAAGATCCCCGGCGGCTTCTTCAAGCGCGAAGGCCGTCCGTCCGAAAAGGAAACGCTCACCTCCCGCCTGATCGACCGTCCGATCCGCCCGCTCTTCCCGGACGGCTTCTTCAACGAAGTCCAGGTTATCATCCACGTCCTCTCCGCCGACCCCGCCGTTGATCCGGACATTCCGGCCATGATCGGCGCCTCCGCCGCCCTCGCCATCTCCGGCATCCCGTTCCGCGGCCCGATCGGCGCCTGCCGCGTCGGCTACATCAATGACGAAATCGTCATCAACCCGACCACGGAAGAACTCAAGAGCTCCCGCCTCGACCTCGTCGTCGCCGGTACGGAACGCGCCGTCCTCATGGTTGAATCCGAGGCCGACATCCTTCCGGAAAAGACGATGCTCGAAGCCGTGATGGCCGGCCACAAGGCCATGCAGGTCTGCATCCAGGCCATCAACGAGCTCGTCGCCGAAGCCGGCAAGCCGGCCTGGGACTGGCAGCCCGCCCCGAAGAACGAAGCCCTCGTCGCCCGCATCGTCGAACTCTGCGACGCCGGCCTCAAGGAAGCCTACGGCATCCGCTCCAAGCAGGCCCGTACGGAAAAGCTCCGCGAAGTCTATGCCGCCTGCGAAGCCCAGCTCGTCGCCGACGCCGAAGCCGCCGGCACCGAAGCTCCGGACATGAACGAAGTCCACGGCATCCTCTTCGAACTCGAAGCCAAGCTCGTTCGCTCCAACATCCTCAACGGCGAACCCCGCATCGACGGCCGTGACACCCGCACGGTCCGCCCGATCGAAATCCGCCAGAGCGTGCTTCCGCGCACCCACGGCTCCGCCCTCTTCACCCGCGGCGAAACGCAGGCCCTCGTGCTTACGACGCTCGGCACGAAGCAGGACGAACAGATCATCGACGGTCTCTGCGAAGAAACGCACGACCGCTTCATGCTGCACTACAACATGCCCCCGTTCGCCACGGGCGAAACGGGCCGCGTCGGCAGCCCGAAGCGCCGCGAAATCGGCCACGGCCGTCTCGCCAAGCGCGCCCTGAAGGCCGTTCTCCCGACCGCCGAGGAATTCCAGTACACGATCCGCGTCGTTTCTGAAATCACCGAATCCAACGGCTCCTCCTCGATGGCCTCCGTCTGCGGCGGCTGCCTCTCCATGCTCGACGCCGGCGTTCCGCTCAAGGACTACGTCGCCGGCGTGGCCATGGGCCTCATCAAGGAAGGCAACAAGTTCGCCGTCCTCACCGACATTCTCGGTGACGAAGACCATCTCGGCGACATGGACTTCAAGGTGGCCGGCACCGCCGAAGGCGTGACCGCCCTCCAGATGGACATCAAGATCGAAGGCATCACGGCCGAAATCATGCAGGCCGCCCTGGCCCAGGCCCACGAAGGCCGCCAGCACATCCTCGGCAAGATGCATGAAATGGCCGGCGGCGGCGCCAAGGAACTCTCCGACTTCGCCCCGCGCATGATCTCCTTCAAGATCGATCAGGACAAGATCCGTGAAGTCATCGGCAAGGGCGGCGCCACCATCCGCGCCCTCACCGAAGAAACCGGCACGACGATCAACATCGAAGACGACGGCACGGTCACCATCGCCAGCCCGGACACGGCCCGCGTTGAAGAAGCCCGCCGCCGCATCGAGATCATCACGGCCAAGATCGAAGTCGGCCAGATCTACGAAGGCACGGTCCAGCGCCTGCTCGACTTCGGCGCCATCGTCCAGCTCCTGCCGGGCAAGGACGGCCTCCTTCACATCAGCCAGATCGCCAACGAACGCGTCAACCAGGTCTCCGACTACCTCAAGGAAGGCCAGCAGGTCCGCGTCAAGGTCATCGAAGCCGACGAAAAGGGCCGCGTGCGCCTTTCCATGAAGGCTCTTCTCAAGGACGAAGCCGCCCAGGCCTAATCCCTGAGCCCTTCCGGGCTTGAAGACACGAGCCCTGCTCTCCGCGAGGAGAGCAGGGCTTCTTGTTTCAAAACCCCATCGTTTTTTCCCCGAGTGCTTTGAAGACTTGAGGGAAACCGTATAAAATGCGAGGGTTATGCATTGTCCGCGTCAAAAACGGACCATCCGCATCCTTCACCGGCATTGTTGGAGAAACTCAGCGTGCGTGAAAAGATTGTCATCGCCAACTGGAAAATGAACGGCTCCGCCGAGGCCAACCGCCTCTGGGCGGAGGAATTCCTTGCCAAACTCGGCGATCTCAACTGCAGGACCGCCGTGTGCGCGCCCTTCGTCTATCTGTCCGAACTCGTCCGCCTCTTCAAGGACACGGGGGTCGCTGTCGGCGCCCAGACGGTTTCGCCCAGGGATCAGGGCGCCTTCACGGGCGAAGTGTCCGCCGCCATGCTCGCCGACATCGGCATGAGCCTCTGCCTCGTCGGCCATTCGGAACGCCGCACCCTCTGGGGTGAGGACGACGAATCCGTGGCCGTCCAAGCTGAAAACCTCGTTGCTCACGGCATCGCCCCCGTCGTCTGCGTGGGCGAGACGCTCGCCGAGCGCGAGGCAGGCCTCACCGAGGCCGTCGTGCTGCGCCAGCTTCGAACCGTGCTCACGCGAGTGCCCGTTGCCAAGCTCGGCGCCGTCGCCTATGAACCCGTCTGGGCCATCGGCACGGGACGCACGGCGACTCCGCAGGCCGCCCAGCACGTTCACGCGGCTCTGCGCGCCTGCCTCACCGAGGCCGACGCCGAAGCCGCCGCGAAGACGCCGCTGCTCTACGGCGGCAGCGTCAAGCCGGACAATGCCCATGAACTCTTCTCCCAGCCCGACATCGACGGCGGCCTCATCGGCGGCGCCGCCCTCAAGGCTGAAGATTTCCATTCCGTCTGCGCGGCTGCCCGCGTCGATTGATTTTTCACTCTAAGGTTTAACCGCCATGCATTTTCTTCTTAGCATCGCTCTCGTTCTGCAGATCATCTCTGCCGTCGTCGTGATCGTGCTCGTGCTCATGCAGCACGGCAAGGGTGCCGACCTCGGTGCCGCCTTCGGTTCCGGCGCCTCCGGCTCTGTCTTCGGCGCTACGGGCAGCGCAAACTTCCTCTCCCGTTCCACGGCCATCGCCGCCACGGTCTTCTTCTGCTCCACGATCGCCCTGACGCTCGCTTCCGGCGCCTTCAACAAGCGTTCCGCTCAGCCAGCGGGTGGTGTTTTGTCAACGGTCGAACAGCCGGCATCCCATGAATATGGTATGTCTGGTAGTGAAAACCCTAATAAGGCCCCCACGAACGAAATTCCGAGGTAAAATACACCTCCTCTGCTGGTGACCTCGCTTCTTCGGATGCACATCAGTGGGGAACAGTTCGGGCCGCGGTCGTGGCGAAATTGGTAGACGCGCAGCGTTGAGGTCGCTGTGGTGAGAGCCATGAGAGTTCGAGTCTCTCCGACCGCACCAGATTGATTGGGGTATCGCCAAGTCCGGTTAAGGCATCGGATTCTGAATCCGACATTCGTAGGTTCGAATCCTACTACCCCTGCCAACCGTTCTGTTGGATGTGCCGTCAGGCTCAGCAATGACGACGCGTCCGGTGCGCAGCACCAAATACAAGCTGAGAAGGTTTCGCGGTCGTGGCGAAATTGGTAGACGCGCAGCGTTGAGGTCGCTGTGGTGAGAGCCATGAGAGTTCGAGTCTCTCCGACCGCACCAGATTGATTGGGGTATCGCCAAGTCCGGTTAAGGCATCGGATTCTGAATCCGACATTCGTAGGTTCGAATCCTACTACCCCTGCCAAGTCATCGAGAAAATGGACGTTCTTCGGAACGTCCATTTTTTTTTGCCTTTTCCTTCCCCTTTCCCTCACGCCGCCTCCTCTCTTTTCCCGATACCGCATGACGGCGCACAAGAGCCCGCCAGATTTCGGGCGACGTCCTCCTCCGCGAGCCGTATCCTTTCTGAATCCCCTTCAACTTCAAGGCCGGAGAGCCATGCACGACGTCTTCATTCACAATGCCGTCATTCACGACGGCGAACGCTTCACCGACGCGGACGCCCTTCTCGTCAAGGCGGGCCGCATCTCCTGGATCGGTCCCGGCGCCTGCGCACCCGCGCACGACGGCGTGCCGTCCGTCGACCTCGAGGGACGCACGGTTCTGCCCGCGCTCTGCGACGTTCACACCCATCCGAGCTGGATTGCGGCCACGGTGAGGTCCGTGCCCTGCGTCTCCCCGATCGTCAACACGATCGAGGAGATGATTGAGGCGCTCAGGCGCCATCCGCTCGCCGGCCGAGGGCCCGAGGCCTGGATCACGGGCTTCGGCTATGACGAAGGCAAGCTCGCCGAACACCGCACCCCCACCATCGAGGACCTCGACCGCGTCAGCACGACGCAGCCCGTGTTCGTGAAGCGCTCCGACTGCCACTCTGCGATCTGCAACAGCGTCGCCCTGCGCCTCGCTGGCATTGAGGCAGGTACGCCCGATCCCGCCGGCGGGCGCTTCGGACGCTTTCCCGACGGTCGCCCCAACGGCGTTCTCACCGAATTCAATGCCGCACAGGTCGTCGAGCGCCTGATGGGCGAGCCCACGTTCGAGAGCGAAGTGGAGATGATGACGGCCTCGGGCGAACACTTTCTTGCGCGCGGCATTCTCGCCTTCACCGAAATGATGGCCGACTACCGCCAGCTCGCCGTCTACCGCGAGGCGGCGCGCCGCGGCTTTCCCGTCAGGGCAGGGCTCTACCTCGTCTGGAAGGGCGGACGCGACCCTCGGGGCATGCCCGCGCTCACGGACGAGGACAGGACGGGAGACCACTTCATCGCGGGCGTCAAGCTCTTTGCCGACGGAAGCGTCTCGGGCGCCACGGCGGCCGTGACGACGCCCTTTCTCAACGGCTCGACCGGGATGGTCACGCTCGACGACGGCGCGCTTGAGGCCGCGGCCGAGTACGCCCGCACCAACAAAATCCAGCTCTCCGTCCACGCCATGGGTGACAGGGCCGTCGGGCGCATCATCGACTTCTTCGAGGATCAGACGCCCTGGCTTGAGGACCGCCCGTCCGTGCGCATCGAGCACGCCACCTTCCTCAACGAGGCTCAGCTCGCCCGCATGAACGCCTCGGCCATGCGCTTCGGAGTGACAACCCAGGTGATCTTCCCGTACGCCGAAATCGAAGGCTACAGGGCCGTGCTCGCCCCGAAGGACCTTGAGCGCGTCTATCCCGTGAGGACCGTCTCCTCGGCGCTCGACGCCTTCGCGCTCTCCTCCGACGCGCCCGCCACCGCCTGGGCCGATCCCGACGATCCCTTCGTCTCGATGGGCGCTGCGGTCACGCGCACAGCCTGGGACGGCACCGTCTTCAACAGGTCCGAAGCCGTCTCCTGCGAAGAGGCCGTCTCGCTCTACACCTCCCGCCCGATGAAGGTCCTGCCATTCGAAGGCGTAGGAAGGCTCGCGCCCGGCATGAGGGCCGACTTCATCGTCCTGCGCGATCCCGTCACGGACGACGGCGAGGCTCTCGCCCGGAACGCCGTCTCCGAGGTTTTCCGTGCCGGAGCCCTGATCCACCGCGCCCCCCGCTAAAATGGAAGGCATTCTCAGGGGGACACACTCATGCAGCGATTCACGCTTTCCATCGACGACGAGCTTGCCGAGCGCTTCGACGCGTACCTGACCGAACACGGCTACGCCAACCGCTCCGAATGCTTCCGCGACATTCTCCGCAATCACTTCACCAGTGAGGACGTGAAGGACAATCCCTCGGCCGAATGCGTCGGCGTGCTCAGCTACGCCTACAACCACCACGAGCGCCAGCTCGCCATGCGTATGACCGAGTACCAGCACGAGCATGCGGGCGAGGTCATCTCCACCATGCACGTGCACGCCACGCACGAAGAGTGCGTCGAGAGCGTCGTGATCCGCGGCCGCGCCGAGGACGTCGTCACGCTCTCCCGCCGCCTTTCGGCCGAACCCGGCGTGCGCCACGGACGCCTCAACCTCATCCCCGTGACGCCCGACGACACGCACGAACATGCTCATGAGCACGCCCATTCACATGATCATCACCACGGGCATTGAGCCGGGCGTGAACCCGAGATGAACAAAACGGCGGACTCCGAAGCGGATCCGCCGTTTTTGTTCCTGTCGGTGACGATCAGGCGTAGTAGCCGGGCATGCTCATCTCGCGCGCCGCGAACTGCCTGTAGCCGTCCATGTCGAGCGGATAGTCCCAGCAGCCCATCTGGTGGTACATCTGGCCGCCAAAGCCCGTCTTGAAGCGGTAGAGGCCGTGCATCGGATGCGAAGGATCCGCGTTGGGCGCGACACCGAAGAGGTCGTACTCACTGCAGCCCGCGCGCCTGGCGGTCTGCATGGCGCACCACTGGAGCGCATAGGTGGGCATCAGGTGGCGGCCCTTGGTGGCACTGGCGCCGTAGAGATATGTGGCGCGGTGAGCCGAGAGGATCAGGAACATCGCGGCGAGGGGCTTCTCTTCATGGAAGGCCATCAGGAGCTTCACGCTCACCTCGGGATCGGAACACTGCATGCGGCTCGCGATGACGCTCTCGAAGTAGCGCCTGTCGTTGACGTGCAGGCCGTTGCGGTGAGCCGTCTGCGAGTAGAGGTCGTACCAGAGGCCGAGCGCCTCGGGCCCCATCTCGCGGACTTCGACGCCCTTCCTGCGGGCAAGGCCGATGTTGTAGCGGGTCTTGGGCTTCATCGAGGCGAGGATCTGCTCCTCGGTCCCGCACAGATCGACCACGATCGTGTCGGAGGGGAGCACGTTCATGTTCGCCTTGAAGAGGTTCCAGGTGGCCGTGCCGTAGTTCATGTGCATCTCCTGGAACTCCTTGCGCGGACAACCGCGCCAGTTGCCCTCGGCGTCGAAGTCGCCCTCCTTGCACCAGTGGGACTGCCAGTTGAGGTCGTAGCGGATCGCCAGGCACCCCTTGGGCAGGTAGCTCCTCAGGCACTCGGAAAGCTCCTCGAGGAAGCGCCCCTGGTTCTCCTCCGACGGCTCGATCTCGGGACCGTACGGAAGATAGGCCACGTATTCGTCACTGCTGCAGTACTGCGCAAACATCAGGAGGTCCGCATTGGTGCGCGACCAGCCGCCCACGTCGGTGTAGAGGTCGCTGTTGCGCACGGAAAACTCGAAGGCCTTGGAACGCATGCCCAGATTCGCCTTGACGCGGGACCAGAAGGAGGTCTGCTGAACGATGGGCGTGCTGTAGGCGTCGGAGACGTCCTTGGGTTCGACGGTAAGCTGCATGGCGTGAAGGGTCCCTTGGTTCCTTTATTCGAAGAATGCAAAAAAGCACGCGGGCGCATGTGCTGATGCGTCCGCGTGCGGGTACAGGTGTCACTTTAACGCATCTTTTCCGCAAAGTCACTAGTACGACAGTTCAATGCAGGAAAATGCCGGCCTTCACGAGCCCAAGTGTTGTGTAAAGACAACTATCCTCTGCTTTTTCCCTGCGGTTCAGGCTTGGCGAATGAAGAAAACGCCCCGAAGCCTT
>OBHX01003609.1_pt1 | contig 10855 bp, 8 predicted proteins | sample 1519331 | NCBI WGS metagenome assembly OBHX01 (sample SAMEA2602897, study PRJEB22501) | metagenome
TTTTTAATTTAGTTATCGAAAATCTGACTGAAAAGATAGCTATTTTGGCAGATTTTTAATATTTTGCTTGATATTTCTTATAGAAAATCAGAAATAAAGTAAATCAAATTAGGGCGAATGGTACCCCCGCCAGGGACGGATAACGGTATCCACCACTAACAGCCAGTCCGCCTGCATAAGCACCGATGGCATTTCCGAGATTGAATGCAACCTGCACGCAGGCTGCTCCCAGCATTTCTCCTCCTTTTGATACGCGGATAATTAATATCTGCTCCGGACTGGATACAGCGAACAGTCCTGCCGTACAAAGGCACATCAACAGGGCTGCTGCCCATTTATAGGGAGAAAGGAAGAAGATGAGCAATAACATAATACAGATAAGTGCTTGTGCGGCAGTTCCTACTTTTCCGGGGGTGTAGCGGTCGGAGAGACGTCCGCTAATCAGGTTTCCCACTACCATACCGAAGCCGGCAAGGATCATTAAAGGCGTAATGCTTTCTGCGGAGAAGCCGGACACATTGGTAAGCATCGGATTGATGTAGCTATACCAGCAGAATACACCGCCATTACCTAGTGCCGTAGCACCGAGAATCAGCCACGGAGCCGGAGTTTTAAGAAAGCGGAATTGTCCTTTAAAGCCGGTATCCTTCAGACCCTCTACATGCGGAACCCATCGCCAGATATAATATAGGATAACAATTCCCCAGATACCAACCAGCAGGAAAGTGGCACGCCAGGAAAGCATGGTACTTAAGGAAGTACCCAAAGGTACACCAAACAGATTGGCAATGGTCATTCCTGCAATCATGATGGAGACAGCTTCCGAACCTTTACCTTTGTCGGCTAGTTTCTCGGCAACAATAGAGCCTACTCCGAAGTATGCACCATGAGGCAAGCCGGAGATAAAACGGGCAACGAGCAACACCCAGTAATTGGGAGCCATAGCTGCACAGATATTACCTATCATAATTAAGGTAACTAATACTAACAGAATATGTTTTAGCGGATATTTGCGAGCCAATGTCAATACAGGTGCACCGACACAGACGCCTAATGCATAAGCAGAAATGAAATGCCCTGCGGTAGGAATACTAATACCTAAATCTTTTGCCACATCGGGCAAAATTCCCATCATCACAAATTCGGCAATACCTAATCCCAGTGTGCCGAACGCCAATGCAATAAGACTCTTCTTCATACAAAACTTTACCTTAATACCTGTTACCTTTTTACCTTACTATTATTTGCCGTTTATTTGTTTTGGCTGCAAAGGTAAAACAAAATCTTTCAGGGTGAGTTCGATGAGATAGATTTTGATTTAAATCAAATTAGACAATGTTGGTGTAAGCTGATGACGGGAGATTTATGTAGTATATGTAAATTGTAGCCATTTACTTTCTTTCCAATTCTTGCAAATTCTTCAAATATTTGCAAGAATTGGAAAGATTATGTGATAGACTTAACTGTTTTATCAAAAAGTTCTCCTTTTACATATCCTTTCTTTACTTTATTAAGTGATATTTCATCAACCAGTTTTCTTTCCACAAGACCGTCAATATCATTTTTGGCGGTAGTATGAGTAATAGAAAACCTGTTTTGTAGCTCTTTCACGGTGAATAATATTTTAGGATTATCATTAATAAGCCTAAGAATATCTGCTTGGCGTTCGTTGATATTATCTAATTTATAGAATACAGAAGCCTGATGTTTTTGATCTAATTTACGTTTGATATAAGTTTGTAGTTCTTTAAAAGCAAGCTCTAGCACTCTTAGGTTGTAAGCTATAAAGTATCCCATGTCTTTTTCATCAGCTTCTGTGTATAAATAAGCATTTTCATAGGACTTTTTTGATTTGGCGATTACCCTTGAGATAGATAAATATTCAGTTAACCAATAACCACTTTTTAGCATATACCAATAGAATAAAGCTCTTGCTGTACGTCCGTTCCCATCTACAAACGGATGCATATAAGCAATCATAAAATGGATGATAATGCCTCTGATTATTGGGTGAATAAATACTTTAGAATCACTTTCATTGAAGAATATGCATAAATCTTCAATAAATGAAGGGATGTCTTTGTATGAGGGGGGAGTATGTACTACCTCATGCGTAATAGCATCTTCCACTACTACTTCGTCATTCGTTCTGTATGCTCCTGCATCTGCTGGATTTTCTAACGTTTTTTCAGTCATTAAGACATGAATCTGCTGTAATAGTTCGGATGATAGTGGGGTATGTATATTTTGGGTTATAAAACGTATTGTTTGATAATTATTGAATATCATTTGTTGAGACTTGTCCTGTGGAGAAAGGCTTTTTCTTAGCATCTCCTTAGCTACTTTTCTAGTAGTTGCCGCTCCCTCCATTTGGCTGGAGGATATTGCTTCTTCCATTAATGAGCTAATTAGATACTGTTCTTTGTTTTCTGCCGGAATGATTGAATTACTTCCCCAAGAGCCACCAAAGTTCATATCAAACTCGTGACACATCCGCTGCATGGCGTTGGTTATACTGATGGATATGCCATATTTTTTCCATACAATAATTCGTTTTGCTCTCCGTGATGCTTTTATGTAGCACCATAATTCTTTACTCGACATGCCTTCAGGAGCCTTTTGGTATTTTACATCAGACCAATAACTATATTTATCATTGTTTTTTTCTATGATTGCCTTGAGTTTTTCAAGCGGATCAGTGAGAAGAACCTTTAAATATTCTTCCTGACTTATTTGAGGAGGGAATTCAATCATAATACCATCTGTTTATATTATATTTGGTCTACAAATATAATTCTTTTCTTTCCAATTCTTGCAAATATTTGAAGAATTTGCAAGAATTAGCAAGAAAAGAATGTGATATTGAGAAATGTGTACTTGCTAAGTAATATCATTAATAGACTTATTGTTTCCTTATCCATTCAATGATATCTTTCAAGACTTCCGGATTGATTGTTTCTTCCAACTGCCCGTATTCAGCTAATGTTCCTTTTTCGCAAGTCTGAAACAGATGATTTAATTTCGGATAGGCTTTGACTGTTACATTTTTGTTTCCATTTCCGGTGATTCTTTCCTGAATGGCAGCAAGATTCATGGCGGCATCCACTTGAATATCCTTTTCTCCGTTCAGAGCCAGAACCGGACATTTTAGTTTCTTCAAATCCTGGGCCGGGTCATATCTCATAAAATGAAGATACCACGGAGAAGTCATCGAACTGATTTGTGCGGATAGTTGCTGGATGGTATTCAGGTCTTTCAATTGTTCGGGCGACATTGTTTTTGTAACGTCTGCATACAGTTCTTTCTGCAACTCTTCGGGAGTTTTGTCTGTTTGTTGCAGTATGGCATATCTGTTCCGTATCGAAGGCTTCATCCCTTGCCAGACGGCATCCGGCATTCCCTGGGATTTAGAGATTAACTCTACCTGCTTCAGCATCAGACTGTCGCCTCTCACGCCGGCTCCTGCCAATGAAACGACAAATGCAATGGATGGGTCCTTTTTGGCAACGATGAATGCAATGATTCCGCCTGCGCTATGTCCGATAATTCCGATTTTCTTTGCATTTATTTCTTTTCTGCTGCGCAGATAATTCACCATTGCTTCCGTATCTGTGGCAAAATCCTCATTGGTAGCTGTTGCGTGAGTACCTTGTGAAGCAGCAGTGCCCCTGTCATCACATCTAAGCACAGCAATTCCGTTCCGGGTCAGATAATCGGCGATGACAAAGAAAGGTTTGTGTCCCATGATTTCTTCATCCCGGTTCTGCGCACCGCTTCCCGTCACCATTACCACTGCCGGAAATTTAGTTCCTTTTTCGGGAAGAGTCAATGTTCCGGCAAGGTTAATACCATCGCGTTCATTCCTCACGGTGACTTCTTCACTTCTGTAAGGGAAAGGCGGTTGAGGCTCCTGTGGACGTTTGGGGCGGCTGGCTTCTCCCTTTTTCAAATTCAACGGAAGGGGCATCCCTTGCGTAAATGTTCCGTTGATTGTGTTATCACTGTTCAGCTTTCCTTTGTACGAAGCATGAATCACAGGTATCTGGATAATTAAAGTAGAATCATTGAAAGAAGTGGTCTGTGTCTTGATACCGTTGGCTCCCTGGTCGGGACTGTCCAGTGTGGTCACATAAGCGCCTTGTTCCGTTTGACTGATGTGGAATACAATAGTCAGCGAACCGGTGGGAATGGAAAGTTTTCCGTGCCAGGTTCCCGAAATATCTTGGGCGGAAACAGAGGATGAGAAGAACACTCCGGCTAATAGTCCGGTAATGAATAATATAACGATGTAGGTAGCCTTAACTATTTTCATAAGCGAAAAATTAGGTTTAATCTTAATTGTGAATATAAGATATATACAAAGGTAACAATTTTCCTCATTATAAAAATAAGACATTACCTAATCTTGTCAGAATCCGGTAATATCTTATTTGGCTGTTCCTGTATACTATTACAGTTTTTATTGTTAAGCACAACCTCTATTCCAAACTATATAGCCTCCCTTAAAAAACGATGATTCTTAAAAAAGGAATATTTAATCATCGGAGAAGGACATAAATCGCAGTTTGGTAAAGAAAAGCCGGAAAATGCCATGCATTTGTAATTACGTGATTCTCTATTTTCGCTGTTTTGAGAATATACTAATCGAATTGCGATAGATTCTTGATTCTTTTTGTTATTTGGAGAGTAGATACCTGAATAACCAATCATTTTATTATTTTCTCCTTTCCAATATATTATGATAAACTAGGGAGAAAATATTTCTTAATAGTCCATTTTTATCTTCTTCACCGGAGAACGATAGCTTCCTCGGTGAGGAACAAGTCGATGCACACCGAGGAACACTTCGTTGGTTTTAAGGCAATGAACGGTTCCCGAATAGAGAAAGATGTATATCTTGTTTGGCTTTATGCAATATTAGACTGTTTTTTGTATGCTCATGCGTTTATTTATACAGTTTATTTTCTAGTTTGCTACTTTCTAACTGGCTATTTTCCTGTAGAATATTAAAAGTAGAACATTGACAGGCCTATGCTATCATTTCGAGTTAATTCATCACACGCATTTTCATACCTTATTTCTCTGGAATAGTTGCAGGATGGACATTTCTCCCCATTATTAAACATTTGTTCTACATAAATAAATAAGTGGTGGCTAAATTTGCATCGTTATTAACTACATAATATTATGAAAAAGATAATCTATCTAGTTCCTACGTTGTCTTTAGTAGGTTGTACCTCACAGCACGTAGAAGAAAAGCCGAATGTGATTGTGATTCTTGCCGATGATCTGGGATTTGGTGATGTCAGCGCTTACGGCTCTACTACGATTCATACTCCGAATATCGACAGTCTGGCTCATGGCGGAGTTTGTTTCATGAACGGATATGCCACTTCGGCAACTTCCACTCCCAGTCGTTACGCTTTGATGACCGGAATGTATCCGTGGAAAAATAAGGATGCAAAAATCCTGCCGGGAGATGCTCCTCTTATCATTAATGAAAATCAGTTTACTTTGCCGAAGATGATGCAGCAATGCGGTTATGTGACCGGAGCTATCGGAAAGTGGCATTTGGGGATGGGAGACGGCAATGTCAACTGGAACGAAACCGTCAAACCGGGTGCCAAAGAAATTGGTTTCGACTATTCTTGCCTGATTGCAGCAACCAACGACCGTGTCCCGACGGTTTACGTGGAAAACGGCGATGTAGTAGGACTCGATCCGGCCGATCCCATCGAAGTGAGTTACGAGCATAATTTTGAAGGCGAACCGACTGCCATTTCTCATCCGGAGATGTTGAAAATGCAGTGGGCACACGGACACAATAACTCTATAGTAAACGGAATTCCCCGTATCGGATATATGAAAGGCGGTCAGAAAGCCCGTTGGAAAGACGAGGATATGGCCGACTATTTTGTAGATAAGGTAAAGAACTTTGTTACTGAACACAAAGGTGCTCCTTTCTTCTTGTATTATGGCTTGCACGAACCTCACGTACCTCGTGCTCCCCACCAGCGCTTTGTGGGCAAAACAACGATGGGGCCTCGTGGCGATGCCATCGTTGAGGCAGACTGGTGTGTCGGCGAACTGCTTGCCCACTTGAAGAAAGAAGGATTGTTGGAAAAGACACTGATTATCTTCTCCAGTGATAACGGGCCGGTTCTGAATGACGGTTACAAAGACGGAGCTCCCGAATTGGCAGGCGATCACCTTCCTGCAGGAGGTCTGCGCGGAGGTAAATATAGTTTGTTCGACGGTGGTACGCATATTCCTTTGTTTGTTTATTGGAAAGGAAAGATTCAGCCGGTTGTGTCCGATGCACTGGTTTGCCAGGTAGATATTCTTGCTTCTCTGGGGTCGATGATACATGCCGATTTGCCGGAAGGTTTGGATAGTCGGAACTATCTGGATGCTTTCTTCGGAAAAGAGCAGACTGCCCGCAAGGATGTAGTGTTGGAAGCGCAGGGACGTATGGCTTATCGTTCAGGCGACTGGATTATGATGCCTCCTTATAAAGGTTCCGAACGAAACCTGACCGGAAATGAATTAGGCAACTTGGGTGAATACGGTTTATTCAATGTAAAAGCCGACCGAACTCAATACCAGAATATGGCGGCACAACAGCCCGAACTTCTGGACTCCCTGAAGCAGAATTTCTTTGCTGAAGTGGATGGTTATTATCGCAGCGAAGTAGAAGAAGAACCATTAAAATAAGGTCAAATGTTTATTCTGAACATAAATCCCGTTGATAAAACAATCGTTCTATTCTACCGGAGTTTATTTCTCTACCTTTGTTCTGTTCGATGTCGGACAATTAACCTTGAAGTATGTATATGAAAATGAAAGCTTTTTTAATGTTTGTATTGCTGTTCTTATGTTCGATGGGAACAAAGGCGCAGGATTTGGGGGCGAACTATAATGAAAATATAGATTACCCGATTACGGAAATAGAGATGTTGAAACAGTCGAAAGTGAGTTGGGTGAGAGGATTTATCAATATCCCCAATCTGTTTCTTCAGAATGAAAACGGGAAGATTGTTGGTGTGAAAGAAAATGCCATCAGGACACATATTCCTACATTGAAATTTATTCAGGCCAAGAAAGCGTTGGGCGACCGTGTGAAATTCATCTTGAGTCTGAAAATACCTTTTGAATTATATACCGATACGGTTCCCAAAGTAGGAACTAAGGAGATGGAGTACATATTTCAGGCAACGGAAATATTACTGAAAACCTATGATATGGCGAAGAATATTGAAATACTTGTCATGGGTAACGAGCCGGAATGGGAGAATGCATTGGATACCGATCTCTGTCATGCGGATGGTGAAGATTATCGGGCATTTCTGAATGAGTTTGCCAATCGGCTGACTACCTGGAAACAGGCTAATGGCTGGACATTTGATATTTATGCCGGAGCATTGAACCGTGTTTCCGAGTTGCCGAAGAGCGAAACGGTACCTGCAGTAGTCTCTGTGGTTAATAACAATCCTAATGTTGTAGGGCTCGACTTGCACGTTCACGCATTGAAAATCAACCAGGCGGAAGATGATTTCCGTATTATCCGCGATAAATATGGTGTAACAAAGAAACTGATTTGCACGGAATTCTCTATGGTGCGTGCTTTAAATCCTCATGTGGCGGATGCACTGGGAGAATGGGGAACCAAGCATGGTTATACGGCCGGGATGAAAATTTACGAATACCTTAATCTGATAGCCGAAAAAGCTAACGCCGGTACACCGGTGAGTGCAACCGAGTTCAAGAGCCTTTTTGAGAGTTATTCCTGGTATCCGAAGAATTGGTATAAGACTTTTTATGAAGTATTCAAGAAATATGATACGTATGCCATTACCGGACGTTTTAGTGTGGTTCCCGGTGGAGCGAGAGCTGTTTACGATGCGAAGACTGAAATGTGGGAACTTGGAGGAATTTATTTTTCCCGTTATTTAGGACTGGATGCAGACGGATTCTACAATCCCAATCCATTGTTATATCCTGATTTTATTGCTGCCCGGGATGGATTGACAGTTTCCAGCCTTGTCGGAGGACAACGGGAATTGTTCATAAGTTGGGGTAATGGAGCCGATAAAACAGGTATATTGTCAGTAACAGATGAGGAGGGAACAGAGGTGGTGCGTCGATCGCTTGATTCGGAGAATGACTATACATTGGTTGAAAATCTTGCTCCCGGAACGACTTATCATGTAGCATTGCTGAAATCGGATGATGCCGTGTTGTGGAAGGATGATGTTAAGACCAAGTCTGTAACAGGAAAGTTTCCTTTGTTGAAATATCAACAAGTGGATGGATATATGTTGGTACAACTATTAAATTTGCCGGATGATGTCTCATCTTATAAAGTAAAGCTGGATGGACAGGAAATCAATATAGTGAATAAGAACCTGAACGGACAAATACTTACCGCCGAAGTGACTTATAAGGATGGATCGGTAGAAATGTTGTCGACAACTATTAGAAAGTAATTATCTTAAATTTATTCGCTTATGAAAGTAATATATGTAGTGTTGGTATGTTTGTTGGTTTTCGCCTCTTGTGCGGAGACGGAATATGCCGAAAACGGGGTTGATAAAAAGAATATAACGGGATATACCGAAGTTGGGTTTTATAGTTTGGATGGAATTTGTACTTTTACAGAGCAGGAACAACTTCAGGCTGCAATTAATCCTAAACGGTTGACTTATCGCCTGCAAAATTCGGATCAAAGCAAATACATTCATGTGAAGTTTGACGGGAAGCCCACGGCTGTTGGTCAAAAGATGAAGACTGAATTCTCATTCCAAGGAGTTTCTTTCCTCAAAGAAGGGATGGAGATGGAGGTAGTTCGTATAGACGGAGATAAAGTTTGGTTGTCAGGAGATAACGTCGGTATAGTAATCCCTGTTTTTAATAATTAAAAGAAAGATATTATGAAAAGATACATTCCTATTGTAGCGTCATTAATGGTGTTTTCGTTGATATCATGTGGTGAAGTCATGGATCTGACACAGCCGGAAAAGGCTGAAGTTACCTATTCCAATATTACCTTGTCGCTTTATCAGACAGGCAAATATGATTTATATCTGGATGAGCCGGAATACCAATATAACATTATGGTGGAGAAAAGCCATTGCGAAAAAGAAGCAAAGGCGAAATTGGCTGTTGTTGATGCCAAAGAGTTTGGTGAAGAATATCACCTCTTACCTGTGGAATATTATGATCTGGATGGAAGTAATTTTAATTTTAAGGGGGACGATGTCCTGCGTATGGTAAATTTGCGCTTCCATGATTTAGGTACGCTTGACGGATCAAAGAAATACGTTCTCGGTTTGAAACTGGTTTCCGACGATCTTGCAGTCAATCAAGAGAAAAGTACAATGACTTTCTTCCTGCAACAGAAACAGGGAGAAATCGACAACCCTTATACCGTGGCGACAACGAGCGACTTGATAACTCTCGGAGAGAAACTCAAAGATGGTAAGACGATTTATGCCAAGATAGAGAATGATATTGATTTGCAAGGTGTAGACTGGCAACCGATAGAGACCTCGGTTTCCAAACAACTTGTATTGGATGGAGGCGGACATACGATTCGTAATCTGAAAGTAAATACTTCCTCTTCTGTTAATCAGGGATTCTTTGGATTGTTGGTTGGTAAGTGTTCCAATATAAACTTTGAAAATGCGCAGATTACAGCCAATACAAAGATGGCAGGCATCCTTGCCGGACAGGTGGGAGCTGCTACTTCTCCGGGTATCGTGGAGAATGTTCGGGTATCCGGTACGATTTCTTTAACTTCGGGAACGGGAGCGGCTGCCTGGGATAACGGTCAGGCTGGTGGTATCTGTGCAAGACTTCATGGTGCAGATAGTAAAATTCATCAGTGTACATCGGCAACGGATATTACTGCCGTATGGTGCGCCGGCGGTATTTGTGGGGAAACGAGAGGCGGAGCAACGATCTCTCAATGCTCTTCCACTGGGGATATTGTGACTGAATCATGTGTAGGAGGCATTGTTGGACGTATGTTATATTCTATCGTTACGCAGTGTTATTCTTCAGGTCTTGCACAAGCTTTCCCGATGAAAGTGGCGAATCCTGCGGGTGGTATTGCCGGATTTGTAGATCCTAGTCCGACAGCTGTGATCTCTTATTGTTATTCCGATTGCGAGATTTCCGCTCAAAATCAGGTAGGCGGTATTATGGGATTTGCTAACAAGGCGACAGGAATCACCGTAACACATTGTGTGGCTTGGAACCAGAAATTATTCTCTAACGGTGCACCCAAGTCGGGAAGAATTTGCGGACGCTTTAACAAGAATGAGGCTAATAATTGCTATGCGAATCCAAATATGGAATGTCGTTTCTCTGCCAATACGCCCGCTATCGTAGACGAAGAAATACCCAATTACGGAGCACAAACATTTGGTGCCGACCGTTACAATGGTCTTTCTACGATGAGTACCCCGATAGATGCTGCCAAGGCTCTTTCTTGGGATGAAGCAATATGGAATCTCGCAGGGGAGAAACCCGGTTTGGTTTGGATGTTAGATTGAAATTTTGTAGATGAGATAAAGATCAGATATAGAATAAAATAGGTATGAAAAAACATAAAATGACAAAAAGACTTATTCTCGCATTAGGAATCATTGGTTTGTCTGTCACTGGGGGACGGGCTGATTCGGTTAATGAGAAGGAGATCACTTATGCTGATCCTACAATTTATGTGGAAAACGGCAAGTATTACCTCACCGGTACACGCAATCAGGAACCACAGGGCTTTGCTATCCTCGAATCGACCGATCTAGATCGGAAGAGCGTCGTGTAGGGAAAGAGTGTAGATCTCGGTGGTCGC
>OBHX01003610.1_pt1 | contig 10850 bp, 6 predicted proteins | sample 1519331 | NCBI WGS metagenome assembly OBHX01 (sample SAMEA2602897, study PRJEB22501) | metagenome
GCCGCCGCAACCGATGGCGCCGCGCCCGCCGAGGCCGAAGACGGCGCTCGCCCCAACCGTCGCCAGCACAAGCGCAATGACGACCGCAGCGACCGCAAGGACGAGCGCAACAACGATCGCCGCAACCGTCAGCGCGATCGCAAACAGCGCAACAAGGAGCGTAACGCCGCCCCCACCGAGCCCACGCTTTCGCGCGAGGAGCTCGCGGCCATGAAGGTCGCCGAGCTGCGCGAGAAGGCCAAGGAGTTCGAGATTGAGACGACCGGCAAGAAGAAAGCCGAGCTCGTCGAGGAGATCTACGTCACCGCCGCGAAGGCCGAGGGCTTCCGCGACATCAAGGGCATCCTGCAGATTCGTCCGGACAGCTCCGGTATCATCCATGCCCATGGCTACATGAAGTCCAACGACGACGCCTTCGTGCCCGCCTACCTCATCCGCTCCGCGCGCCTGCGCACGGGCGACGTCATCGAGGGCTCGCTGCGTCCTTCGCGCGGCGGCGACAAGCGCGCCGGCCTCGCTAAAATCACGACCGTCAACGGTCTGGACCCCGAGCAGATTCGCAACCGTCCCAAGTTCGGCGACCTCACCCCGGTCTATCCCAATGAGCCGCTGCGCATGGAGCACGGCAAGGACTCCATTACCGGTCGCGCCATCGACATCGTGTCGCCGATCGGCAAGGGTCAGCGTGGCCTGATCGTGTCCCCGCCCAAGGCCGGCAAGACCACGATCCTCAAGAAGATCTGCCAGTCTATCTCGATTAACAACCCCGAGGTGCACCTCATCTGCCTGCTCGTCGACGAGCGCCCCGAAGAGGTCACCGATATGCAGCGTTCCATCAAGGGCGAGGTTGTGGCGTCGACCTTCGATATGCCCGCCGACAACCACACTCGCGTGGCAGAGCTTGTCATCGAGCGCGCCAAGCGCATTGTGGAGCTGGGCGGCGATGTTGTGGTGGTGCTCGACTCCATCACGCGTCTTGCCCGCGCCTACAACTTGGCGGCGCCCGCCTCAGGCCGCATCCTTTCGGGCGGCGTCGATTCGGCGGCACTGTATCCTCCCAAGCGCTTCCTGGGTGCAGCCCGTAATATCGAGAACGGTGGCTCGCTCACCATCCTGGCCTCTGCCCTCATCGACACCGGTTCCAAGATGGACGAGGTCATCTTTGAGGAGTTCAAGGGCACCGGCAACATGGAGCTCAAGCTCGACCGCGACCTGGCCGACCGCCGCATCTTCCCGGCTATCGACCCCGTTGCCTCCGGTACGCGTAATGAGGACCTGTTGGTCGACGAGCAGATGCGTCCGTTTGTCTTTGGCCTGCGTCGCATTCTTGCCGGCATGAACAACACCGAGCGCGCAGCCGCGTCGTTTATCAAGGGTCTTAAGGGCACCAACACCAACCAGGAGTTCCTGGTGCGTTCGGCCAAAAAACACAGCGACTACGAGCAGACGTTCTAGGTTGTCATCCACACGCGGCGATAGTCATCAATGCAATAAAGGGTCGGGGCTTTGAGCCTCGGCCCTTTTCCATATCGCCGCTCCGCGCTTATTTTTGACCATAAGACTGGCAAGCAGCAGGTTTCCCGTTTCAATCCGACATCGTCGCTTGCAATCGACAGGGCGGTTTCGCATAATAGCTTCTAAGCTTCGCGACGGAAAACGCAGATGAAACGAACCATATACCGTTGCTTTGGGGCATAGCCCCGCTTCATCTTCTCTCGCGCAGCCAACTGAATGATGCGATTTGGGTGCTGGAAGATGGGGAGAGCTCATGGCTTCTTCTGATGCAACACAACGAGCAGTCCTTGCCGGACTTTCGTGCGGGATCGGCCTGGCCGCTCCCGTGGTTATGTATGCCGCGACGCTGCCGTTTTCGTCGGTGAACGAGACGGTCGTGGCGGGTGCGGTTCCCTTCGCCGTGGGCGCGGTGGCGGGCGTGGGTATCTATGCCGCCTCGCTGGGCATCTCCGAGTACCGTGCGCAGCGTGAAGAGCGTCTGTTCCAGCCCGATGCCATGGGCGGTGCTGCCAATCTCAATCAACATCAAAGTGAGTTCAAGACCGCCTCGATTCCGGCTCAGCAGCAGGATGCGACTCCTTACGCTGCGGCTTCTGCTTCTCAGGCTCAGGCGGAGCAGTCTACCTCGGCATTCCTTTCCGGCCTGACTGGTGCGTTCCAGCGTCGTCATGCCGATGATGGTGTCCCTACCATCGCTCGAGCCGCAGATGCTATGGACGAGGCCGAGGCTTGGTCCATGATCGACAGTATGCTCGACGACGATTCGCCGGTGAGCTGCGACCCTGCACACTCGCGCGACGTCTATCAAGTCGCCATCGACGAGCTTACCAACGGCGGGCAGACCGGCTCCTTCAATCGTGACGACATCGCCGCCGCGGCGCGCGCCGTGTCGGGCTCCCAGGCCGCCCCTGCGGGCAGCACGGCGGCTTTCGTGGCACTCGTTGCCAACGCGGCATCCAATAACGCCTACAGCGCTACCTCGGCGGACGCGAACGCTTCTGCCGACAATTCGTACGTTGATGAAGCCATGACCGCGGACGAGGAGGCCGTTGCCGCCCGCCGTGCCGCCGAAAGCTCTCTTTGGGGCGCTCCTGCCCGGCAGCAGGCGGCTGAGGCTGCGCCGTACAACGCAAACCTCGCCAGCATGCCTATCATCTCCGGTGCCGCAGGCATCGATCTCGATGACCTCGATGAGCCAGCAGCCATCACCGCATCGATTGATGCCCAAGATCGCATCGACACCGGCGACCTTCCGGACGCCTCGCTCGAGGTTGATGTCCCCATGGCCGATTACTCGGGCCACGAGGACATGTGGGCCGCCGCCACCGCGATTCTGGATGAGATTGACGGGCCCGCTCCTGTTGCAGCCCCCGCTCCCGTCGCTGCCCCTCAGCCTGCTGCCCCCGCCTATGTCGGCCGTCACAGCGCTGTGTTCCCCGAGGATACTGCCCGTATCTCGCGCGAGAGCATCGAGCGGGCCGAGGCTATTGCCGCCGGCATTATGGAAAATCGTCGTCACGAGCGCGTCAATCAGATCCTCGAGGAAGAGATCGAGCGCCTGCAGTCCTCTACCGCCAAGCGTACGGGCCGTGCCTATCTGAGCGTTATCGAGGGCGGTACCGCCAGCTTCGCGCCGCTCCGCGCGGAGGCATAACTTCTGCATGGTTAAGATCAATCGAAAATGGGCGGTCGTGACCTGCCTGATGGCGCTCTTGATCTGGGGCAATTCGCTGGTTCCCGGCTCGGGGTCGGGCTCGCTGAGCCTAACGGTCATGGAAGCTATCCGCGGTTTCCTGCACGGCGTGGGACTTCCATATGAATGGGTGACCAACTTTGTTGTTCGCAAGTGCGCGCATTTTACCGAGTATATGGTGCTCGGCATCCTGGCAACGCACGCCTTTGATTTTGAGGGCCGGCGCACCTTTGACGTGCTGCTGCCCACGGCGGTGTTCCTGCTGCTGATTCCCTCGATCGACGAGACGATTCAGCTCTTTGTGCCGGGACGCGCCGGCATGATCACCGATGTGATGATCGACTGCTGTGGAGCGGCAACGGGCGTTGTGCTCCGATATCTCTTACGGTGGCTGATGTGCGCCAAAAAAGCCGCCTAGGACGTATTGTTTGGTCCTAGGCGGCCTTTTTTATTTGAGGGCTTATATGGGGCGTGGTGGCGTCGTTCCGTAGGTCGGATTTGCCGAGCGCGCCACGCCCTGTGGGTGCGTCTGCTACTGAAGCGCCTGTGCGCCCAGGGCCAGGCAGCCCATGATGCCCTGCTTGCCCTCGAGGCTGTTGTTGACAATATAGGAATCGATGTCGTTGACCTCGGGCGTGACGATATAGCCGTTGAGCATCTCGGCGCACTTCTTGCGCGCGAGCGGCACGATGGGGGTGTGGTCGGCCACGCCGCCGCCGATGATGATCTTTTGCGGCGCGTAGCACAGCGTGTAGGTCATGAGCGCCTGTGCCAGATAGCCTGCGAGCAGGTCCATGGCCTCCGGGTCATCGGCCATGTCTCCGGCGCTCTTGCCATCCCAGCGCTTTTTAACGCCGGGGCCGGCGATGAGGCCCTCGAGGCAGTTGTCGTGGAAGGGGCAGGCACTATGCTCGCCGATGGTGTCGCGCGGGTCGCGCGTGACCAGGATGTGGCCGGCCTCGGGATGCATCATGCCGTGCATGAGCTTACCGCCCGAGAGCACGCCGGCGCCCACGCCGGTGCCGATGGTCAGGTAGACAACGTCAGTGAGGCCCTGGGCGCAACCAAAGGTGACCTCGCCGAGGCAGGCGACGTTGACGTCGGTGTCGTAGCCGCAGGGGATATTGAGCTCGTTTTGGATAGTGCCCAGCAGGTCAAAGTAGCGCCATGCCGTTTTGGGCGTCTCCAGGATCTTGCCGTATTGGGGCGAGGCGGGGTTGACTGCGGTGGGGCCAAAGGCGCCGATGCCCAGCGCGGCGATGCCCTTGTCGGCAAACCATGCATTGACGGCCTCAACGGTCTCCTGCGGGGTCGTGGTCGCGATCTGCTCACGCTCCAGGACCGTACCGTCTGCATGGCCCGTGGCGCAGACCATCTTGGTGCCGCCGGCCTCGAGCGCTCCGATAAGCTGCTGCTCTGCCATAGTATTCCTCTCTCTGGGACGAGTTGCTCCGTGACTAAAGTATAGAGCTCTAAACCATTTAAGAAAGCGCTATAGAAAGAAGCCTCGCAACGCGGCGGGCGGTGCGAGGCTTCTTTGGTTGCTTTAGTTGCGGGCCGTCCTTACCCGCGCGGCTTGATTTTATCACGTAGCGACTTGAGGTTCTCCAGTGCCGCGTTAAGCGTCTCGTCCCGCTTGGCAAAGTGGAAACGAATCAGATGGTTGACGGGCTCGCGGAAGAAGCTCGAGCCGGGCACGGCGCCCACGCCCACCTTTGAGGCCAGGTCCTCGCAGAACTCGAGGTCGCTGTCGTAGCCAAACTCTGAGATATCCATCATCACGTAGTAGGCGCCCTGCGGCACGTTATGCTCAAGACCGATGCTGTCGAGTCCCTGGCAGAACAGGTCGCGTTTGGCGGTATAGAGGTCGAGGACCTCATCGTAATAGCTGTCGTCGAATTTGAGGGCGGTGACGACGGCTTCCTGCAGGGGAGCGGCGGCGCCCACGGTGAGGAAGTCGTGGACCTTCTTGATGCGCTCGGTGATTTCGGCAGGGGCGATAGTGTAGCCCAGACGCCAGCCGGTGATGGAGTAGGTCTTGGACAGCGAGCTGCAGCTGATGGTGCGCTCAAACATGCCGGGCAGCGTGGCCATATAGACGTGCTCGTGGGGCGCGTAGACGATGTGCTCGTAGACCTCGTCGGTGATGCAGTAGGTGTCGTACTTTTTGCAGAGGTCGGCGATAAAGGTGAGCTCATCGCGGGTAAAGACCTTGCCGCAGGGGTTGGAAGGGTTGCACAGGACGATGGCCTTGGGGTCGTTGTCGCGGAAGGCCGCCTCGAGTGTCTCGCGGTCAAAGTCGAATGTGGGCGGGTTGAGCGGCACATAGATGGGCTCGGCACCCGAAAGGATCGTGTCGGCGCCGTAGTTCTCGTAGAACGGCGAGAAGATGACGACCTTGTCGCCGGGGTTGGTGACCGTCATCATGGCGGCCATCATGGCCTCGGTGGAGCCGCAGGTGACTACGATATTCTGGTTGGGGTCGACCGGCATGCCCATAAAGTGCTCCTGCTTGGCGGCAAGCGCCTCACGCATGGCCTGGGAGCCCCAGGTGATGGAGTACTGGTGGTAAAGCGGCTTGGGGTCGGTGGCGATGGTGCTCAGACTGTTGAGCAGCTGCGCTGAGGGGTCGAAGTCAGGGAAGCCCTGCGACAGGTTGACGGCGCCATACCTGTTGGAGATGCGCGTCATACGGCGGATGACGGAATCGGTAAACGTTGCCGTGCGGTTGGAGAGTTCTTTCATGCCGGTCCTTTCGAGCATTTGCAGTGGGGCAAGTTTACTCCTATGAAACCGGTGGGATTTGCTCGAAATGGTCTCGAAAAACTCTTTTCAAAATTCTTGAAAATTGGGGCTTGCATCGCGTGGCGTTCCTTGCAATAATAGTCGAGCGCGAAGCGCACAGGACACGGTGGGTGTAGCTCAGTTGGCTAGAGCGACGGGTTGTGGTCCCGTAGGTCGAGGGTTCGAGTCCCTTTACCCACCCCAGTTCTTGCTTCGTGTTGATATCGGGTCGTTAGCTCAGTTGGTAGAGCAGGGGACTCTTAATCCCAAGGTCCAGGGTTCGACCCCCTGACGGCCCACCACACGATATCTCCTCTAAAGTCCGCCACAACGGACTTTAGCTTTGGGTCGTTAGCTCAGTTGGTAGAGCAGGGGACTCTTAATCCCAAGGTCCAGGGTTCGACCCCCTGACGGCCCACCAAAGTATGTTAAAGCGACTGGCTTAGGCTGGTCGCTTTTTTGTTAACTTCGCATGGGGTCGAACCCGAAAGGGCGCGGAGCTGAGAAAACGCGTAAGCGTTTACCAGCGCAGCGCGCAAGGCGCGAAGCGCCGCAGCGACCGCCTGCGAAGCAGGCTGACCCCCTGACGGCCCACCAAAGATTGTTAAAGCGACTGGCTCAGGCTGGTCGCTTTTTTGTTGACCTCGCATGGGGTCGAACCCGTCGGGGCGCGAAGTTGGGGAAACTGCACCGTGATTCCCTTAGGGAAAACACGGCTAAAGCCCCGTAGGCGTGTTCTCCTTAGAGGAATCATGCTCACAGGGCTCGATGCATGTTGAAAAGTTGTGATCAAACTCAAAGTGAGAATCGATTTTGTCTGCTCGATAGTGTGATCCGAGACTTTCGGTTCGCTTACGCATGGCTTTGATCATTTCCTGTGCTAGTTGAATCTGCGATTGCAGGCGGGCGAGGGCTGCGACTTCGCTGTCCTGGGCTTTCTGTGTGCTCAAGGTCGTTGCCTCCGTCTTCAAGCCCTCAAGCTCGTGTAATGCCTCGGATAGGCCCGTCTCGGTGCGGTTGATCATGCAATAGGTGCTCATCGTGTGCTTAAGGCTGTTTGTCAGGCGTTCGACATCTGTTGTGGCAATGCCATGCTGGGGGAGGTCGATATCCGTCTTCGGGGCCATTTCAGGTGCATTCTGCGCTGCAAGGGCTGCCGATGCGCCTGCGATGCGCCCGAATACGATGCCGTTGGCGCTTGACAAGCCACCAATGCGGTCGGCGCCGTGCATGCCGCCTGTCGCCTCGCCGCAAGCGTAGAGGCCCTCAACGCCCGTGTGCGCGGTCTTATCGATCTTGATGCCGCCGTTAGCGGCGTGGGCATACATCGCAACGCGCATCTCGTCAGTCGGGGCGATGCCGTGCTCGTCTTGCAGCCAGGTGGCAAAGGTCTGCACAAACTCTGGGACATCTTCGCGAGGGAAGTCGTAGTGGAGCGCCAGGCCTTCAGCACCCGCTTGATCGATGGCAAGGTCGATGGCGCGGGAGACCAAGCGCGACGTGAAGGGGCCATATCCGGATCGCTGCTCAAGCAGATCGTCCAGCTTTTCGTCGGCAATATCGACCGGTTGGTCAAATGTGACGTAGCGCCAGGTCTTCTCGTTAAAGACAAGGTTGCGCTTGGGCTCGATGAAGCCGGGCATCATCTGCATGAACTCTATATTAGTAAGGGACGCACCGTGCGCCAGCGCGATGGCCTGTGATGAGCTGAGCACGTCAGCGGAAGTGAGGCTTCGCTCGAACAGGCCACCCGTGCCGCCCGCAGCGATGATAGTGGCCTTGGCTGCTATAGACACGAGATGCTCGTTTGCGCGGTCGTAGAGCACGGTTCCGGTTATTCTGCCGTTCGTGTCCTCAAAAAGGTCGATAAGCTCATGGCGGGGGAGCAGGCGAATGCCGAGCGACTCGATCCGGGCTGTCAGAGCGTCCTCAAGGGGCTTGCGGGTGAGGCCGCGCCACATGCGCGTTTTGTGGTCAAAGCAGGGGATAAACTGCTTTTGCTGAGCGCTCTCGGCGTTTTGCGGACGCTTGAGCTCAACGCCCAGGTCTTGCTCGAGCCATTCAATTGCCTGGGGAATGCCGTGGACAAACGTCTGGACAAGCTCGGGGTCGGCGACACCGCCGCCGACGGTCTGGATGGTGTCGATGAGGTCTTGTTCGTCGTCTTCGTTAACGGGTCCGATAAGCCCCAGGCCCCAGGTTCCGGGGAAGAAGCTCGATCCACTCATAGTCTTGCCGGCGCTTGCCACAGCGACGGTTGCGCCCGTGCGTGCCGCTTCGATGGCGGCACAAAGGCCCGCAATGCCAGATCCAATTACCAGTACATCAGTCGATTCCATTGGCTTCCTTTCTCGTCCGGCGCATTGTCGCACGGGTGATCGGCAATGGGGTCGCAAAGACTCGGCAAATCGGTAAAGGGCAAATATGGCAGGTGGGCGTCATGGACGCTCTGACGCTCTATCTCTTCACGTCTCGTATTTCGCCCCAGCTGATATACCGGCATTAGCTACCCTGCGCCAGCGCAAACAAAAAGAGCCGCCACCTCGAAAGGTAGCGGCTCCAAAGCTCAACTATATGAGCATCGCGCGGGCGCGATTAGGCCTTGAGGGCCTCCTCGACGGCGACAGCGCAGGCGACGGTGGCACCGACCATGGGGTTGTTGCCCATGCCGATGAGACCCATCATGTCAACGTGCGCAGGCACGGAGGAAGAACCGGCGAACTGGGCGTCGGAGTGCATACGGCCCATGGTGTCGGTCATGCCGTAAGAGGCAGGGCCGGCGCCCATGTTGTCCGGGTGCAGGGTACGGCCAGTGCCGCCACCAGAAGCGACGGAGAAGTACTTCTTGCCAGCCTCGAGGCGCTCCTTCTTGTAGGTGCCAGCGACGGGGTGCTGGAAGCGCGTGGGGTTGGTGGAGTTACCGGTGATCGAGATGTCGACGTTCTCGTGCCACATGATGGCAACGCCCTCGCGGACGTCGTCGGCGCCGTAGCAGTTGACGGCGGCGCGGGGACCATCGGAGTAGGGGATGGTCTCGACGACCTTGAGCTCGCCCGTGAAGTAGTCGAACTGGGTCTTCACGTAGGTGAAGCCGTTGATGCGGGAGATGATCTGAGCAGCGTCCTTGCCCAGGCCGTTGAGGATGACGCGCAGCGGCTTCTTGCGAGCCTTGTTGGCGTTCAGAGCCAGGCCGATAGCGCCCTCAGCGGCGGCGAAGGACTCGTGGCCGGCCAGGAAGGCGAAGCACTCGGTGTCGTCGGAGAGCAGCATAGCGCCCAGGTTGCCGTGGCCCAGACCGACCTTGCGGTCCTCAGCGACGGAGCCGGGAACGGTGAAGGCCTGGATGCCCTCGCCGATGATGGCGGCAGCCTCAGAAGCGGACTTGGCGCCACGCTTGACAGCGAGAGCGCAACCGAGGGTGTAGGCCCACTCGGCGTTCTGGAAGGCGATGGACTGGGTGTTGTTGACGATCTCACGCGGGTTGAAGCCCTTGTCGGTGCAGATCTGCAGAGCTTCCTCGAGGGAGGCGATGCCGTTGTCGGCGAGGCACTTGTTGATCTTGTCAGCGCGGCGCTCGTAACCTTCGAACGTAACAGTCATAGTTATTTCCCTCCCTTTCTACTCGTGAACCGGGAACACGCTGGCGACGGAGTGAGTCTCCTCGTCGGTGCGCGGGTCGATGTACTTGGCAGCGTTCTCCCACTGACCATAGTGGCCCATAGCGCCAGCGATGGCCTCCTCGGGGGTCTTGCCGGCCTTGACGGCGTCGGTGAACTTGCCGAGGTTCAGGAACTCGAATGCGATGATCTCGTTCTTGTCGTTGAGAGCCATGCGGGTGACGTAGCCCTGAGCGAGCTCGAGGTAACGAGCGCCCTTGGCCTTGGTGCCGAACATGGTGCCGACCTGAGAGCGAAGGCCCTTGCCGAGGTCGTCGAGGGAGGCGCCCACGGGCAGGCCGCCCTCGGAGAACGCGGTCTGGCTGCGGCCGTAAACGATCTGCAGGAAGATCTCGCGCATAGCAACGTTGATGGCGTCGCAGACGAGGTCGGTGTTGAGGGCCTCGAGGATGGTCTTACCGGGAAGGATCTCGGAAGCCATGGCGGCAGAGTGGGTCATGCCCGAGCAGCCGATGGTCTCAACGAGGGCCTCCTCGATGATGCCGTCCTTGACGTTCAGCGTGAGCTTGCAGGCGCCCTGCTGAGGTGCGCACCAACCCACACCGTGCGTAAGACCGGAGATGTCGGAAATCTCCTTAGCCTGGACCCACTTGCCCTCCTCGGGGATGGGTGCGGGGCCGTGGTATGCACCCTTGGCAACGGGGCACATGTTCTCCACTTCCTGTGAGTACTGCATGCCTCTCCTCTCTATCGTGTTGGCGTCCCGTCTGGGGGTCGTGGCTGGCGATTGCCGGGCGACCCTTCGAAAGGGACATGACATGCAGCCCCTATAATACCGCGAAATGCACGGAATATTCGGCGAACGGCTCAGTTTTCGTAGCGAGAAGTCCGGAAGTTTTAATTGAAACGGTTTAACGCTATGTTCTGTGGTCGCGAACTTCCGTAGAGGGGGGTCCGTCTTGGGCAAGCTTTTGGCCGGCTCTTGTAAGTGTTGCACGGGTTGACCTGTTGCAACGGTGCCGTTCGCCGCCTGTTTACTGCCTTTGGCCGCGCGAGTGTATTGTTTTGCGTGAATGTTTTGATGGCACGCTTCAATCGTGCTGTATTGGATGGCAAGCAGATCCCGGCGAAGGGAGCGCCATGCAGCGCGTTTGGAGAACGGTTACCGGCTTTTACCATGTCTGTGCCCGCGGTACGGGCAAGCAGCTCATCTTTGAGGGCGATGAAGACCGGTGGGAGTT
>OBHX01003611.1_pt1 | contig 10850 bp, 8 predicted proteins | sample 1519331 | NCBI WGS metagenome assembly OBHX01 (sample SAMEA2602897, study PRJEB22501) | metagenome
ACAGGGAAAAGAAAAAATATACAAAATTAGGGAAAAAAATAGAGAAAAATGAAGAAAAGGTCTTAATTTAAAGGTTTACTAGAATGATACATGAATCCAAAAAGAAAACAAAGGGGAGAAATTTCAAGATGAAAAAAGAAAAAAAAGAACCCTTTCCCGGCATGCTTTTTGCGACGGCCCTGATCCTGCCGTTCTTCATCGGCCAGATCCCGGCAGTTGGAAAAATGCTCCTGCCATGAACGGCTGGAAGCATACTACGATATGAAGGTCTTCCTCACGATCGATCCGATCGAGCAGATCCAGAGAATTGAAAAGCGGAACGGGAGTGAAAAGGCGGTGGAATTTCAGAAGAAATGGATTCCGCTCGAGGAGTTGTATTTTGAAAAATGCCGCACCAGAAGCCGGTGCGACGTCTGTTTTACAATGTGTGATGAGATGTAGAAAAAATCCGATACAGAATCTTTTTTGAGGGGTCCTCAAAGATTTCTGTACCGGATTTTTCTAATTCTGCATATGAATCTGCTCGCCCGTCACCGGCGCAAAGCAGCGAAGCGTTTCGCCATCAAGATTCTCGCGGTGCATATCAACCGCAGAAATCTGATGATTGTCATACGTCGTATAATAGTAAATTCCCTGCGTCGCATTGCAGCAGGAAGTATAGAGCGTGATCTCATACTTTCCGTCCGCCACCTCGCAGCATCCTCTCTGCTGGTCAACAGAATTTAAAATATGGAAAAACTGGCTGACACTCTCCGTTTCGCTGTTTCCCGAGATCGAGTTCTGCTTTACAAACGCCACGCGTGCAAAGCGGGAAGCAGACGAGAGGTCGCCCGGCAGTCCAAGACCGCCCATGCCACGGCTGTACGTAGAAAGATCGAGCTGGTTGGAAAACGTGTTGGCCGGCTGTTTCGGTGACAGATGCAGGTAATTGTTCAGTGAGAACATCTGCATTGGAAACGGCGGATTGTTTGTCAGAACGCCGACCGGATTGTCGTAGACATGCAGACCGTCCGCCGTGGATTCCACGGTGATGGCACCCGATGCATCTGCGATGATCCAGTGAAGCTGTGCGAGCGGAAGATTCTTTTTAAAAGGTGTGCTGATGAGATTGATACGGGAGAGGGATTCTTTTGCTTCCGCAAGCGAAGCACATGTACCGAGAATCCACGGGATCAGCTCGAACTGCGCGATATTGTCTTTCTCCGGTTTCGGATCGAAATAAACGGCATTTCCTACAAAATTAAGGCCGGCGATACCAAGCCCCTTTTCATTGAACGCCTCATAATAGAGCGGGTAATCATCCATCACACACGCCATGCCGATCATTGCATAGTGATGGGAAAGGGACGGCATATGAAGAAAGGAAAACGGATAATTGCGAGGTGTAACGGTGATCTGGTCGCCATAGGAAAATTCATAATCGAGTGTGCGACCCATATAAAAGTCGCGTGTTTGATAGGTTGCTGCTGTACACATAGAAAAACTCCTTTCGATGGACGGGTTGTCATTGCTGTAAGGTATCATAGCACAGAAGCGGAGGAACGAACAGGAGAAAAATATGAAAAAAGTATAAAAAAGTATAAAAAAGGATCCTGTCAGGCAGGATCCTTCAGAGTGGAGACAAAACCCTGCTTTTGCAGGGTTTGCTATGGGTGTTTTTTGAGGGATGATTGCTCAGATACGCTCCGGGTCGCTGACCGGTATCTGTTTCGAAGCAGCAGATCAGACATAGATGCTGTGATTTGAAAGGACGCTGCAGGAAGAGGTGGAATTACGCAAGATGCTTCCGGAAGCGTTCTATGACAGCAACGGATTCTGCACTGACAGGTTTCGGAACAGCGGACGGTTTTGCAAGAAAATAGCCCTGCAGGAGATCAACATCCAGTTCCAGTACCTTCAAAAGTTCAGCTGGAGTTTCCAGACCCTCGGCAATGATTTTCATGCCTCTTTGATGTGCATAGGAAACAATATTTTCTACGATCTGCTGCTTGTCCGGATCGGAGTCGATATCGCGGATGATGGAAAGATCTAGCTTGATATACGCCGGTGCAAGCTCCAGAAGCGTTTTTTCATTGCTGTAGCCGCTGCCGTAGTCATCCAGGGCAAATACACCGGAAAATCCCGGCATCTCACGTTTTTTCAGCAGAGCTGTAAGATCCGGTGAATCCTCCTCTGTGATCTCAATGACAATCCGATCCTGAAGAAAGCTGTATTGTTCGACGTAAGCCACTGCCTCGTCGTGATTCATGTATTGGCTTGCAATCGAATTGACAAAGAGAAGCTCATCACCGCGTATCTGATGGGTGGAGAGGAATGTGGCATAGGATTTTGCAGAGAGAAACATAGTCAGACGTTCTATTTCATGCAGGCACTCTTCCTCGTGAGCCAGCTGCAGGATCTGATCCGGACGAGTAAGTGCCGGGAGATTTCCGCGCATCAGCGCCTCGTAGGCGTAGATACTGCCGTCCGTGGCGGAAACAATTGGCTGGAAGTAATACGTAAACAGCTCTTCATTCAACATTTTATGGAACAGGCGGCGCATCTCGGTTTCCTTTGCATTTTTTGTAAAAAGCTCCAGATCGAATTCGGTAATGTACCCTTTTTCTGCTTTCTTTACCTGGTACATTGCGAAATCCGCATATTTTTTCAGCGTAGACAGATCTGTACTGTTTTCCGGATACCAGGAAACTCCGCCGGAAAGGCGAAGGGGCAGTTTACGACCACTTGGCAGCTCCAGGGCTGTATTTGAAACCGCAAGGGAAAGATTCTGCAGAAGTGCTCGAATTTCTTCCTGCGATTGGTAGCCGTAGAACAGAAGATTAAATTCATCGCCGGAAATACGGGCACAGAGCGTTTTAGCCGGCACAGAGGAGATAAAACACTGTCCTGCCTGCCGGATATAGGCATCGCCCCAGTCGTGGCCGAAGGTGTCGTTGGTGCGTTTTAGATTGTCAAGGTCGATCATCAGAAGGGCAGCGTGACCGAGAACTTCCGAATGCTCAAAAAGAGCTTCACTTTCCCGCTGAAACGCGCGTCGATTGTAGAGACCGGTCAATGCATCGTAATCACGCTCGTGCTCCATGCGCTGCCGTTCCAGCATAACGGAGGTAAAATCTTCGACAAGTCCGATCTGCGCATAACCCTCGCGGGAGGTCTCCATACGGATGTAGCGGATTGTTCCGTCAGAAAATGAAATTTCATACACCTTAGAATGTCCGACCCATACGGTATGAGAATGTGTCTGGTCAAATTCACGCAGCATCTGCTGGAAATACCGGGTGGAAAGCCCGGAGACATCTTCAGATGGAAGGTTGAGCATGGGAAAAAGTTCTTTGTGACATAGACCGTGTTGAGATCAAAACGCATCTCATAGCCACCCAGTTCAATACTTGCCATTTCCATGATACGCAGGAATTTTGTGGAGGTTGTCAGAATAATATGGATACTGCCGTCATCGGAAAAGTCACCTTCTTCCAGGTAATTGGGAAGATAGGCAGCCTTTTCTTTCTCTGTAAGATAAGGGGAAAGATCAACGACCTGTCCCATCTGCTCAAGCGTATAGGCGGTATCGGCGTAGGCGGAAAAAATATTTGGCATGGCAAGGGCACCAACCCTTCCTTTGGCGGCATCGAGAACGTTTTTTTCCAGGTCATTGATGCTGCCCTGACTGGAGGCTTCGACCGTAATATGCTCTTTTTTTCCGATCGTTGTATTGAATTCCTCAACAAGACGTTCAAAGGAAGCTAACTGATCTCCGTTGTAATACGTCCATACGGTCAGCGTAACGGGTTTGTCGGAGGCGCGGCATCCGCCAAGAAGCGATACAGCGAGAACAGAACTCAAAAGAACGGTTGTGGCTTGATTTAAAAAAATTATAACATAAAGGAACAGGAGCCGCAATCGAAATTAAGCCGTGGAACAGAAAAGTTGTTACAGTTCACTGGTTCCCAGCGAACTGTAACATTCGCAGCCCTCATTTAAAGTTTTGCTTCGCAAAAGGAGGGCTGCTCACGCCTGAATCACTTTCTTACGCAGCGAAACAGCAAGTGTTTCACTGCTGAGTGAACTGTAACGAAAAGTTACCTGTTGTTTGCCGGGTACCGGTAAAGTGTAATGCAGCAGGAAAGAATCCGGTAAAGGAAAAAAGCTCCGCCGGAAAAAAAAGGTGGTATTTCCGGTGGAGCTCTGTGAAAAAAGTGATCAGAATTTTACTGATGATAATAAGAGAGGAAGTCGGTGAGCTTTCCAACCGCATCCTTTAAAACTTCAATTCGCGGCAGGTAAACAACGCGGAAGTGATCCGGCTGTCCCCAGTTGAAGCCGCCGCCGTGGACGATCAGAAGTTTTTTGTCGCGCAGCAGATCGAGAGCAAATTTTTCGTCGTTTGTGATATTGAACTTTTTCGTGTCAATTTTCGGGAACATGTAGAACGCAGCTTTTGGTTTGACTGCGGTGATACCCGGAATATCGCAGAATGCCTTGTAAACGTATTCGCGCTGCTCGTAAATCCGTCCGCCCGGAACGATGTAGTCGTTGACGCTCTGGTGGCCGCCAAGAGCGGTCTGGACAACGGACTGGGCCGGAACATTAGAGCAGAGACGCATGTTAGAAAGCATTTTGAGTCCTTCAATATAGTCCTTTGCGATAGCTTTATTTCCGCTTAAGATCATCCAGCCGATACGGAAGCCTGCGATCATGTGCGATTTGGAAAGACCACTGAAGGTGACACAGAACAGATCCGGTGCGAGGGATGCAATGGAAACATGCTCAAGACCGTCCATGACGAGCCGGTCATAAATTTCATCGGAAAAGATGATCAGCTGATGCTCTCTGGCGAGATCGACAATCTGCTGCAGTACCTCTTTCGGATAGAGTGCACCGGTCGGGTTATTCGGATTGATGATAACGATCGCTTTTGTGCGGTCGGTGATTTTTTTTCGCATATCATCGATGTCCGGATACCATTCGGACTGTTCATCGCAGATGTAGTGGACGGCTTTTCCACCGGCCAGCGTTGCGCAGGCGGTCCAGAGCGGGTAATCCGGGGATGGGATGAGGATTTCATCACCGTCATCCAGAAGAGCGGACATGCAGAGGTTGATCAGCTCACTGACGCCGTTTCCGGTGTAGATATCATCGATAGAAACATTTGGCAGTTTCTTTAACTGCGCATACTGCATGATCGCTTTTCGTGCAGAGAAGAGACCCTGGGAAGGAGAGTAACCCTCGCAGTCGGTAAGCTGATGGCTCATGTCGTAGATGACCTCATCAGGAGTACGGAAGCCAAATGGAGCCGGATTTCCAATGTTCAGTTTCAGAACCTGTGTGCCGCACGCTTCCATACGGTTTGCTTCTTCTACGACAGGTCCGCGGACATCATATAAGACATTGTCGAGTTTCGATGATTTTTTAAATTCTCGCATAGGGGAACCTCCTGTTTTTGTCTGGGAAAGGGAAGCGGCAGATGGATCAGAAAAGGATTCTGCCGGATCGGAAACCGTATCTGCCGTATAGTTTACTGTGGAATCTTTTGCAAGCAGCCAGTCGGGATCGACCTGGAGCACATCGGCCAGAAAGTGAAGAATGTCGGAGCGCGGAACCGTTTTTCCGCTGACATACTGGCTGACATGGCTTTTTCCAAGTTTCACACCGCGCCGCTGGGCCGCTCGGATCAAATCGACCTGCTTGAACTGTTTCGCCTGCATGGCCAGTTTCAGACGGTCGGAAAAGGTTTCATTTGTCATAGAAAATCTCCTTAAAATAGAATGCAAAATAAAGAAAGTTCAAAACTGTGCTTATTGTAGCATGAGTGGGAAGAGAGTTCAATAGAAAAGCTGAAATTTGTAAAAAATATTGAAAAGTTCAAAATAGAAGAAAAATAAGTTCAATTATAATATTTGTCTATTCTGTACAGGTAAAGCGTTAAACCTTGCGCATTTTGCAAATTGACAAACGATGAGATTTCGGTAGAATAAAAAAATAGGATTTTATGCATTTCTGTTGGGATCCGCCAACAGAAACGAGAGTACATTGGGAGAAAAAAGGAGGAAAATGTATGGGGGAAGGTCATAAAAAACTGAATTTTTCCGACTGTATGGGACTTGCGATCGGACAGATCATCGGTTCGGGCATCATGGTACTGACGGGAATCGTCATCGGTCTGACAGGACACGGCATTGCCGCAGCGTTTATTTTAGGCGCCGTGCTTGCCATTATCACCTGTGTACCGTTTATTATCCTGACGTCCGCAATCCCGTCATCAGGCGCCGGCTTTACTTACATCCGACGATTGATGGGTGAAAAAGCCGGCTTTATGTACATTGCGATGTTTGTCTTAAGCCAGGTTCTGATCGCAACGTACGCGAAAGGCTTTGCAAGCTATTTCTGCTCGATTTTTCCGCAGTTTGGCGAGTCGGCTGTCGCAATGGCAGCACTTGTTATCTGCACCGCCATCAATCTTATCGGACTGAAATCGAGCGCACTGGTGCAAAAGGGCATGGTTGTGCTGCTGCTTTTGAGCCTGTTCTTATTTATTGTATTCGGACTGCCCAAAGTAAGCTGGGATGCTCTGAAACCGACGGTATCCAACCTGATGCCGAACGGTCCGAAGAACTTTTTCACAGGTGTAGCACTTTTGAGTTTTGCGTGCGGAGGCGCAAAATTCGTTGCGGAGAACGGTGATGATATCGTGGAGCCGTCCCGCACGATTCCAAAGGTTATCGTGCTTTCCACGAGTATCGTTGCTGTATTCTACGTGCTGATCGGTATCGTGGCAGGCGGCGTGCTTCCGGTCGAAACGGTTGCATTTCAGAATCTGACGCTTGTCGCACAGGAGATTTTTCCAACCTGGCTGTACCTGTTTTTCGTGTTCGGTGGTGCCGTATTTGCGCTGCTTACCACCCTGAACGGAACCTTGAGCTGGGTGACAAGAGGACTGCAGGCTGCCGCAAAACAGGGCTGGCTGCCGGAAAAAACCGCGGAGGAGAATAGAAACGGTGTTCCGGCGATCCTTCTGATGGTCTTTTTCCTGATGGGCGCCATTCCGATCCTTACGGGAATGGATCTGACATTGATTTCCAACATGGGTGTCGGAACCGATATGGTGACGGAATTTATGGTACTCCTGGCCTGCTGGCGTCTGCCGGATATTTTCCCGGAAGAGTATCAGAAGTCTGCGTTTTGTATGAAAAAGCGGACACTTCACATTCTGTTGTTTTTCATCGGCATTCTGATGATCGGAACCTCGTATGTCAATCTGTCGGATCTTACGGTTCCCGCGGCGATTGCATGCGGCATCTATATTCTGGTGATGTTTGTTTACACGCAGGTCCGATATCCGTATGTGAAGGCAAAACAGGAAAAGAAAGAAAACAAATAAAGAAGAGAAATGGAGAAGAAACATGAGGGCAACAACAAAAGAGCAGGGTTTTTACAGCCAGATTTTTAAGCTGGTTCTGCCGATTGTGATTCAGAATCTTTTAAGCGCGGCAGTCAACTCTGCCGATGTCGTGATGCTGAACTACGTGGGACAGTCCGCTATTTCCGCGGTATCCCTGGCATCCAACTATGCAAATGTATTATTTATGGTTTATTACGGACTGGGAACAGGAGCAACACTTCTGTGTGCCCAGTACTTTGGAAAGGGCAATATGCGCGCAATTCAGACTGTCGAGGGAATCGCACTTCGATTCTCCGTCATCATCTCCGTTGTTGTGGCAGGAATTGCTTTTACCATGCCACAGATGATGATGCGTCTGTTTACAGATAATGCGGAACTGATCCGGATCGGTGCTTCGTATCTGCGCGTCATGGGTGTGACCTACCTGTGCTGGGGCATTACGGAGATCTATCTTGCGGTACTTCGAAGCCTCGGCCGTGTGACGATCAGCATGGCGATGAATATGATGGCATTCGCACTGAACGTATTTTTCAACGCATGCTTCATTTTTGGCCTCTTCGGATTTCCGAAGCTTGGAGCAACCGGTGTTGCAATCGCAACGGCGATGTCGCGTGTCATTGAACTGATCGGCTGTGTGATTGTGTCGATCATGAGTAAGGATATCAAGCTCGATCTGCGGTACATGTTCATCCGCAACAAGCTGCTGTTTTCCGATTTTGTGAAGCTGTCACTTCCGGCGCTTGGAAATGATCTTTCCTGGGGCGTTGCATTTTCGATGTATTCTGTGATCCTGGGCCATCTGGGAAGCGATGCGGTAGCGGCAAACTCGCTCGTTGTCGTTGTAAGAAATATCGGAACTGTGCTGTGCTTTGGTGTGGCAAGTGCGGGCGGTATTCTGCTTGGAAATGTTATGGGAGAAGGAAATCTGGAAAAGGCGAAGGAATATGCGTCTAAACTGCTGAAGCTGACGGTTGTTACCGGAGCTGTGGGCGGACTGGTTGTACTGGGTATCACGCCGTTTGTACTGAAGTTTGCTTCTTTAAATGAGACCGCGATGCATTATCTGAAATATATGCTGCTGATTAACACCTATTATATTATGGGGACTGCCGTCAATACAACGCTGATTGCCGGAGTATTCCGTGCCGGAGGTGACACAAAGTTCGGACTGGTCTGCGATACGATTGATATGTGGTGCTACGCGGTGCCGCTTGGATTTATTGCAGCGTTTGTCTTCAAGCTTCCTGTCCTTGTGGTTTATTTCCTGTTGTGTACAGATGAGTTTGTAAAATGGCCGTGGGTTCTGAAACGGTATAAGAGCGGACTGTGGGCAAAAAACATTACGCGGGATCATCTGTTTGAGGATGAAGAAAAAGAATAGATGATATAGAAAAAGACATCTGCAGAGGTGAAAAATCACTTCGCCAGATGTCTTTTTTCGTGTTTTTCAAACATGCTCTAGAGAACGGTATATCCCTTGCTCTTTAAGCTTGCTTCTGTCTCGTATACATCCGGTACATGAAACACCATGATCGGGCAGCCGGACTCGCGGTTGAAAGAGAGATAGATATAGTCGATGTCGATATTTGTCTCAAGCAGTGTTTTCAGAAGGGAATTTAAGTTACCCGGCTGATCAACTACCTCGACACCGAGTACATCCGTCTGGCGTGTCATGTAACCGGCAGCCTGAAGCGCCTGCTCTGCTTTATCCGGATCGGAAACGACCATGCGGACAATGCCGTACTCTGCGCTGTCATTGTTGACGGAACCTAAAATGTTGACGTCATTTTCAAACAGAATCTGTGTGATCTGCTGCATCGTGCCTTTTTTATTTTCTGCGAAAATAGAAAGTTGTTTTAACATAATTGGGGCCTCCTAAAATTGATCTGTGATTCCATTATACTGCCAAAATCAAACGCGTCAACGAATTTTGTGAAAGAAGACGAAAAAAGGTGGAAAAAGCGTATCGTTTACAGAAAAATCAATAGAATAAAAGCATCAATATAAAAAATAAAAAAAGAAATCAATGAGCGAAAAAAAGACAGAAAAGTCGGATAATAAGAGAAAATGCACAAAATACAAATAAAATATGAGAAAACGGGTGAAAAAACTTTTGCATAATGACGAAAAATGCGTTACAATAAAAGCGCTATATGTGAATTTGTTATTGGGAGGTATTAGAATTATGGCAACATTTTATGCATCAAAAACAGGAGAAGTATCTGCTAGAGAAAAAGAACATTCCGCGCTGGTACGTGAACTGGCCGGTGAGTGCATGACACTTCTTGAAAACGACGGAACCCTGCCGCTTGCCGGTGCAGGAAAAGTCGCAGTTTATGGTAACGGCGTCCGCCACACGGTAAAAGGGGGTACCGGTTCCGGAGACGTTAACACAAGAACGGTTGTTACGATTGAACAGGGCTTAAAAGAGGCCGGCTTTGAAATTCTGACCGGTAAATGGCTTGACGAATATGACAAAGTGCTTGCAGATGCGCAGGCTGCATATCAGGCAGAGCTGGCAAAAAAAGCAGAGGAGCTTCACATTCCGATTTTTGCTGTCATGTTCTCGGAAGCATTTGCGCAGCCTGATGTACCTGCGATTACCGAAAAAGAGGACACCGATACCGCTATCTACGTTCTGTCAAGAAACTCCGGTGAAGGTGCAGACCGCTATAACAGAGCATGCGATTATCTGCTCGGCGAAAACGAGCTCGCTGACATTGCCTATCTGGCAGAGCATTATGAGAAAACAGTTTTAATTTTGAATATTGCGAACCTTGTAGACACCACAGAGTTAAAGAAAATCAAAGGACTGAATGCAATTCTTCTTGCAGGACAGGCCGGAAATGCAACCGGAAACATCGTTGCAGACGTTGTTCTCGGAAAGAGCATCCCATCAGGAAAGCTGACCGATACATGGGCTGCTTCCTATGAAGACTATCCGTCCTCCGAAAATTTCAGCCACAACAACGGTGACACTAACGATGAGTATTACAGCGATGGCATTTATGTCGGCTACCGTTATTTTGACACCTTCAACGTAACCCCGAACTACTGCTTCGGCTACGGCAAAGGCTATACTGATTTCGAGACGGAAGTAAGGGACGTGAAGGCAGATGATAAGAACGTTACCGTTACCGCATCCGTAAAGAATATTGGTGATACATTCGCCGGAAAAGAAGTCGTACAGGTTTACTATTCCGCACCGGATGGAACGATTGAGAAACCGTATCAGGAGCTTGGCGGCTTCGGAAAATCCGATCTGCTCTCGCCGGGTGAGTCCCAGACGATTACCATTTCCTTCCCGACGAGATCTATGGCTTCCTACGATGAGAAAAAAGCAGCATGGGTACTCGAAGCAGGAACGTATTACATCCGTGTCGGTAACAGCTCCAGAACAACGAAAGTGGCAGCAGCCCTGAATCTCAAAGAGACCGTTGTTACGGTTCAG
>OBHX01003612.1_pt1 | contig 10849 bp, 9 predicted proteins | sample 1519331 | NCBI WGS metagenome assembly OBHX01 (sample SAMEA2602897, study PRJEB22501) | metagenome
TACGGCGACCACCGAGATCTACACTCTTTCCCTACACGACGCTTTTCCGATCTCCTGGTTCGGCTGTACCGGTGACGACAGAGCCGTCGGCAGATACGTTCAGATCGTCCGGCGCTGACGGTGGCTGAGTATCGATAGTGATATTGAATGCCGCTGACGTTCCTCCCGTGCCCAGGTGGTTGGTTGCTGTGGTGGTGAAGGAGTATGAGTCGTCCTGCAAGTTGGTGTTGGAGGTCCAGGTCCAGTTGCCGCTGGAATCGGCAAGCACGCTTACAACAAGCGCGCCGTTGTTATAAATGTTAACCGTGCTGTTGGCGTCTGCGGTACCCGAGATCGTAGGCGTTGGGTCGTTGGTGGCCTGATTATTGTTCAATGGCCCAGTTGAGGGGGTAACATCATCCACAATGCTGATGATAACAGGCACGCCCGGGTAGCCAGAGTTGGTGGCATTGAAGGACGTGTCTGGCCCGACGTTGCCTGCCTGGTCCTGAATCTTCGCGATCAGCGCTTCACCGTGCGTCTGTGAAGGTGAAATCGCGATGACGAAATTGCCGGTTTGATCAACGGTAGTTGACCCCAAAACCTGATTATTACTACCGATGATAATGACCTGGCTTCCTACCTCAGCACTACCGGTTACCTCGGTGCCTTGCAAGTTTACGGAGGAAATGACCGCGCCTTCAGGCGGGGTAGTATCGACGGTGAATGTCGGTACACTCGTTTCCGCGCTCACGTTACCCGCATCGTCAGTTTGCGTCAGCGTCAGATTATGAACACCGTCGCTAAGCGGCGTGTCAGGTGTAAACGTCCAGTTACCATTGTCATCCACCTGAACCATGCCAATCAGAATGCCATTATCAGAAATGCTGATGTAAGAGCCCGCTTCACCAGTGCCTGTGAGTGTTGGCGTGGCATCGTCGGTTACACCGTTATTACCTATCAAGCCTTTAATGGAACCTGAATCGTCAGTTACTTCTGTGACCACTGGGGCGTCGGGGGCAAGCGTATCGACAATAATCTCCCAACTGTCCGACATGTCGCTGCTGCCCGTACCGTCTGATGCACTGACGGTAAACTTGTGGGTACCGTCTGCGAGTGGAGAGGATGGCGTAAACGACCAGTTGCCGTTGGCATCGATAGTGACCTGGCCTATTTCGACGCCGTTATCAAAAATATGCAATGTGGCATTTGCGGGGCCGGTGCCCTGAAGAGTGGGCGTATTGTCGTTGGTGGATTCCAGCTGATTAACAGGGCCAGTAATCAGCTCCTGGTTATCGATTACGCTGGTGATAATGGGTACGTCAGGCATGTTAGGGGTTGTTGTTGGCGGTGAACCACCATCCCCATTACCACCGTTGCCATTTCCGCCATTTCCGTTGCCGGCGTTATTATCACTCCCGCCGCCACCACCGCCGCCACCTCCACCACCCGCCGCGAGGCCAATTCCGCCTGCGACCGCGATCCCACCAAGAACCCACGGCCAGACGGCGCCGCCTTCATGGCTTCCCTCGGCAGTCATTAGCGGAGTGAGATCGTCCAGATGCTGGAAATGGAATGCCCCATCAGTATCCTGAACCCACCACAGCGCGCCATTACTGTCTTCCAGAACAAGCTGGTTTTGCGCATCACCTTTTCCGACATAGAAGTTCTTAATGGTGATGGTTTCACCTGAGCGGAGTGTGACAACCAGATCCTGATTCACGCGAGTCAGTTGACTTACCTCCTCACGTGACACCGACAGTTTCACGATAGAAGGCGAACTGAGCGTAACTTCAGAGGATTCAACATTTGTGGAAACGCCAGTTAATTTTGATACAACGGCGAGTAGACGCATATGTTCACTCCTGATGGCATGTCGGGAGTATTAATCCGCAACAGCGCGCTGGGAAAATGAGCAGACAGGGGCCCCGTTCACCATAAAGATGAATTTACACATGTAATTACATTGATTAGGTCATGCAGAGGTTCATTTACTTATCAAATACGTTCGGGCCCTGTTAGCTGAATAGTTCTTTCGTATTAGATGATATAGTCAGAAAGAATGTATTCTGCAACTTATCCATATTAAAAATATATTTAGCTAATTGAAAAGTATACTTTCCGGTGTGTATTTAATGATTTGTTTTTGGTTAACTTGTTGTATTTAAAGATTTTGTATTTTAATCGAAATGAGAGGTGATATAATAAACAACAGTAATAATAGTGTTATTAAATAAGTTTGAATATAGGTGGCATGGTCTTGAAGTTTTATTTTATTAGACTATGGGGCGCTACGGTAATGCCAGGGGAGTTTATTTCATACCTGAACGATTCAGCACAAATAAACCATAAACCTGATGAATGTATTGAGTGGATTTCAATAACTAAAAAATAAGAACCAGTCTCAGGATCAGAGACTGGTCACAGGAGAATAGCGTTTAGCGACCAGCATTTTTCATAATACGCGCTTTATCTAACTGCCATTCGCGTTCTTTCACATCGGAGCGCTTGTCGTGCTGTTTCTTACCTTTCGCGACGCCAATTTTCACTTTGCACCAGGCATTTTTCCAGTACAGTGAAAGCGCAACAACGGTATAACCGTCACGATTCATTCGACCATACAGGGAGTCGAGCTCACGTTGGTTTAACAACAGCTTGCGGGTACGGGTGGGATCACATACCACATGCGTTGAGGCAACAGCCATTGGCGTGAAGTTGGCGCCAAACAGGAATGCTTCGCCGTCTTTAAGGATGACGTAGCTGTCGCCGATGTTAGCTTTACCCGCGCGCAGGGATTTGACTTCCCAACCTTGCAGAGCGAGTCCTGCTTCGAACTCTTCTTCAATAAAGTATTCGTGTCGTGCGCGCTTGTTAAGCGCGATTGTGGCTGAGCCAGGTTTGTGTGCTTTTTTCTTCGTCATAATGCCGCTCAGTATAGGTAATCTGGAATCGAAAAACACCCCATTTCATCCAGCGGGGCGCAAGGCGCTATCTTAGCACGAGTTAGGCTATAGCGTTTTTTTTAGCGGGGGATAAATGGTATTATTTGTGTGATTGATATTGATGGAAATTGTTATGCCTCAGATTAGCCGGACCGCTTTAGTACCTTACAGTGCGGAACAGATGTATCAGCTAGTGAATGATGTTAAATCCTATCCCCAGTTTTTACCGGGATGCACCGGTAGCCGTGTGCTGGAGTCGACTCCGGGACAGATGACCGCGGCGGTGGATGTCTCGAAAGCAGGGATTAGCAAAACGTTCACCACGCGCAATCAATTGACCAGTAACCAGAGCATCCTGATGCATCTGGTCGACGGACCGTTCAAGAAACTCATTGGCGGATGGAAGTTTACGCCACTGAGTCATGAAGCGTGCCGCATTGAATTTCATCTCGATTTTGAGTTTACCAATAAGTTAATCGAGCTGGCATTTGGTCGTATCTTTAAAGAGCTGGCTTCGAACATGGTGCAGGCCTTCACGGTCCGCGCGAAAGAGGTTTACAGTGTCAGCGTCAGCTAAAATTGTCGTTGAAGTGGCGTATGCGCTACCCGAGAAACAGTATCTACAGCGTGTGACGCTGCAACAGGGCGCTACGGTGGAAGAGGCTATCCGCGCTTCCGGGCTGCTGGAATTGCGTACCGATATCGATCTCAGCAAAAATAAAGTGGGCATTTACAGCCGTCCGGTAAAGCTTGCTGATGTTCTCCAGGACGGTGATAGGGTGGAAATTTACCGGCCACTGATTGCCGATCCGAAAGAGCTGCGCAGACAGCGAGCAGAGAAATCCGCTAAAAAATAGCAGACAATAAAAAAGGTGCTCATTGAGCACCTTTTTTTGATCTGTTAATCCTACTTGTTGTCGGTCAAAGCAGGTTTGTTATCAATGTTCGTCAAAATGCCGCTGCTGTTAAAGGTCAGCGTCAGTGTTTGCTGGGTTACGCCTTCATGACCAGGTTGCTGACGGAACACATAAAACCAGGTGTTAGTGCCAAAAGGATCGGACATCATTGGTGTACCCAGAGCATAAGCAACCTGCTGTTGCGTCATACCCGTGCGCACTTTGGCGACATCGGTAGGTGTCAGATAATTTCCCTGGTTGATGTCAGGGCGGTAAACCACTCGCTCCAGAGTGGAACAGCCTGCAGTCAACATCAGTAGTACTGCTGCAGCAGCAGTCAGCGTTTTACAGCGCATAGTGATTTGATTCCTTTTCGGGCCCGAGCAGTACGCGGCTCATATGTAATATGCCGATGATAATAGACCTTTCACCACTTTAAAACCTTTTGCTGTCGGGTCGGTCGGCGATTTTATGTTGAACTCAGACCTTAACAAGGTAAAAAAGTTTATGCCGCCAGCAGTTCTTTTGCATTTGCGAGGGTATTGCGCGTCACTTCGCTACCGCCAAGCAGGCGGGCTAATTCCTGCAGGCGAGCGCGTTTATCAAGCGGCTGCATGTGTGTTTCGGTCATCGCGCCATCCGTTTCTTTGCTGACGTAGAAGTGTTGATGACCACAGCCAGCAACCTGCGGCAAGTGAGTAACGCACATTACCTGAGTTGACTCGCCCAACTGACGCAGCATTTTTCCCACTACCGCAGCAGTCGGGCCGCTGATACCGACATCCACTTCATCGAAAATCAGCGCCGGTGTTTCCATTTTGCGTGCGGTAATAACCTGAATAGCCAGCGCAATGCGCGACAGTTCCCCACCTGAAGCCACTTTCGCAATCGGCTGCAACGGCTGGCCTGGGTTAGTGGTCACTTTAAACTCTACGCGATCGGCACCGTCTGCGCTCAAATGATGTTCCTCAAATTTCACATCAATGCAAAAGACACCGTGCGGCATTGAGAGAGTATGCATGCTCTCTGTAATCAGTTGTCCCAGCTCCTGAGCATAATGCTGGCGCTGTTGGTGCAGCATTTTTGCCGTTTCCAGAGCCTGCTGGTGGTGATTGTTCACCGCCAGGGTTAAGGTTTCGAGCGAGTCGGCCTGATCGTCTAACTGCTGTTGTTCATCCAGTAATGACTGATAGAACTGTGGCAGCGCTTCAGGGGCAACATGATGCTTGCGGGCCAATGAGATTTGTTTGGAAATACGCTGTTCAAGTTCAAACAAACGGTTAGGGTCCAAATCCAGACGATCACAATAGTGGCGCAGCTCGTCGCTGGCTTCGCTGAGTTGGATCGTGGCCTCTTCCAGCATATCCAGGATACCGGAAAGTTTGCCGTCCATGCCTGCCAGTTCAGTGACCAGCTGCTTTGCAGTGTACAGCTGGCTTTGCAGGTTGATGTCTTCGCCATCCGCCAGGATAGCCAGCGCCTGTTGGCTGGTGGTGAGCAATTGCCCGCTGTTAGCCAGACGCTTGTACTCTTCATCAATTTGCTCAAATTCACCCGGCTGCGGGTTGAATTCGTTCAGTTCTTTTAACTGGTATTGCAACAGTTCCGCCCGGGCTGCGCGTTCCTGACTCTGTTGTTGATGATGCGCCAGGTCACGGCAGCTTTGGTGCCACAGCTGGTAGCGCGCAGCCATTTCCTGAGTCAGGGACGCTTCATTGGCGTAACCATCCAGCAGAGACTTTTGGTGCTCTGATTTTGTCAGGAGCTGATGCGCATGCTGACCGTGGATTTGAATAAGCAACTGGCCCAGCTCGCGCAGCTGTGACAACGGTACGGCAGTGCCGTTAATGAAGCCGCGTGAACGTCCGTCGCTGCTGATAACACGACGCAGCAAACATTCACGGCCTTCCTCAAGCTGGTTTTCTTCCAGCCAGCGCAGAGCCGCGGGGGTGTCTTTTAAGGCGAATCGCGCGCAGAGGTCGGCTCGCGTGGCGCCTGCACGTACCATGTCGGCGTCTGCGCGTCCGCCCAGGCACAAACCGAGAGCATCAATGGCAATGGACTTACCCGCACCGGTTTCACCGGTAATAACGGTCATTCCGTTCTGGAAATCGATCTCAAGTTCACGAACGATAGCAAAATTGCTGATGGTCAGTTGTGCCAACATAGCTGTTTTCCTGTATGAAAAACCATAACTGTAATTACATACAGTATAAACTGGTTTTTTATACAGTAAAGAGGTTGGCGTTAAATTAGAATAATTTTTTTGACCAGCCTAGTTTAGTGCTTAATGTGTTGAAATAGCTGTAATCTTTTGGGTGTATCAGGTTCAGATGATAATCACAGCGGCGAATTAATACGTCTTCACCTTCCTGTATAGGCAGGGCGATCTGGCTGTCGCAACTGATTTCCAGATCGTTACGGCGATGAGAGAAGCGCAGGCGAATGGTGCTGCTACTGTTGATCACCAGCGGTCGTGCGGAAAGTGTATGCGGGAACATCGGGACCAGCGTAATAGCATCCAGCGAAGGCGTCAGGATCGGACCTCCGGCAGAGAGCGAATAGGCGGTAGAGCCGGTCGGTGTGGAAATAATCAAGCCGTCCGAACGCTGGGAGAAGGCAAAAATTTCATCGATATAGACTTCAAATTCAATCATGTGCGCCACTTTTCCGGGGTGCAACACAACTTCATTGATCGCAGTGCTAATACGCTTCTGGCAATCCTGTTGGCACACCTGGGCTTCAAGTAAAAAGCGCTTTTCGCTGATGTAGTGGCCTTCCAGCACGTCAGCTAACTGTTGTTGAGCATTGTCTGGGTCAAGGTCGGTCAGAAAACCAAGATTACCGCGGTTAATGCCAATAACCTTGATATCATAACGTGCCAGGGTGCGTGCGGCGCCCAGCATATTGCCGTCGCCGCCGACTACCACGGCGAGGTCTGCCTGCTGGCCAATCTCTGCGAGCGTACCGGTTTTCACATTTTTCAGCTGCAGCTCGTGGGCGATTTGTTGCTCAACGATAACCTCATAACCTTTGGCGCACAGCCAACGGTAGAGCATTTCATGTGTGGTCAGTGCAGTGGGGTGACGTGGATGCCCCACAATGCCAATACACTTGAAATGTTTGTTCATTTTCTCGAGGTCCTTGTAACGAAGATTAGTGACAATGTGAGTACTTCCCTTGAATCCCTGAATCTGATCCCCATAATAAGCCAAGTTAGCGAGATGAATGCGAAAAAAACGCGGAGAAATTCATGAGTAGTAAAGAACAGAAAACGCCTGAGGGGCAAGCCCCGGAAGAAATTATCATGGATCAGCACGAAGAAGTTGAGGCGGTTGAACCAGACGCTTCTGCTGAGCAGGTGGATCCGCGCGATGAAAAAATTGCGAATCTGGAAGCTCAGCTTGCTGAAGCCGAAACGCGCGAACGCGACAGCGTGTTGCGTATCAAAGCGGAAATGGAAAACCTGCGTCGTCGTACCGAACTGGACGTAGAAAAAGCGCATAAGTTTGCACTGGAAAAATTCGTCAACGAACTGCTGCCGGTGCTGGATAGCCTGGACCGTGCGCTGGAAGTTGCGGACAAAGACAATGACGCTATGGCGGCTATGGTCGAAGGTATTGAGCTGACCCGTAAGTCAATGCTGGATGTTGTGGCGAAGTTTGGCGTACAGGTGGTTGCGGATATCGACGTGCCGATGGACCCGAACGTGCACCAGGCGATTGCAATGGTAGAGTCTGATGACGTTGCTGCCGGTAATGTGCTGATGGTTATGCAGAAAGGCTATACCCTGAACGGACGTACCATCCGTGCGGCGATGGTCTCTGTGGCGAAAGCCAAAGGCTAATTAGCCTCAGACCGGGTAATGCTGATGCGCTACCCGGTCTGGATTACACTCACTGGTCCGATACGCTTTCCCGCAGCGGTTTGACGGGCAACACCTGCACCTGTTTAATCATATTGTCCTGCACGTCGAGAATATCGATATCGTACTGCCCAATACGCACACGTGTGCCGGCAACCGGGATCTCTTCCAGCGCTTCAAGAATAATACCGTTCACGGTACGTGCGTCATCTTCCGGCAGGTGCCAGTTAAACGCCTTATTGATTTCACGAACGTTGGCGCTACCGTCAATGATCACCGAACCGTCATTCTGCGGTGTGACTTCTTCGGCAAGCGTCGGTGACATTGAGGTCGTGAAGTCACCAACAATCTCTTCCAGAATATCCTCGACCGTAACCAGTCCTTGAATATCGCCATATTCATTAACGACCAGGCCCACTTTCTTCTTATTGCGCTGAAATTTAATGAGCTGGGTGCTGAGCGGTGTGCCTTCCGGAACGTAATAAATTTCGTCGGCGGCGCGTAACATGGTCTCTTTGGTGAACTCTTTTTTCTCGGCCATCAATCGCCAGGCTTCACGTACGCGCAGCATACTGATGGCATCGTCGAGCGAGTCGCGATACAGCACAATACGACCGTGCGGGGAGTGCGAAAGCTGACGCACGATTGATTTCCAGTCATCGTTAATATCAATGCCGATAATTTCATTACGCGGGATCATGATGTCATCGACGCTGACTTTTTCCAGATCCAGCACTGACAGCAGCATATCCTGGTTACGGCGTGAGATTTGCGAGCGCGATTCATTCACCAGCGTTCGCAGTTCATCTTTACTCAGCGAACCGCTCACTACGATATCTGTTTTGATGCCCATCATGCGCATCAGAAGCCGCGTGATGGTGTTGAGTAGCCATACTAACGGCATCATCAGAATCTGCAGCGGAGCCAGCAGGACGCTGCTCGGATAGGCAACTTTTTCCGGATATAGTGCGGCAATCGTCTTTGGCAGCACTTCGGCAAAAACCAGCACCACAAACGTCAGTACCCCGGTGGCAATGGCGACGCCAGCATCGCCATACAGGCGCATACCGACAATGGTGCCGAGTGCGGAGGCCAGGATATTCACCAGATTATTACCGATGAGCACCAGACTTATCAGGCGATCCGGCTTGCGAAGTAACTTTTCAACCCGTTTTGCCTGACGATTTCCCTGTTTGGCCCGATGGCGTAGGCGGTAGCGATTCAGGGTCATCATTCCGGTTTCAGAACCGGAAAAATAGGCGGAAATGACCACCATGATGAGGAGCGTGATAATGAGCGTGGTGGTGGAGATGTGTTCCACGTAGGGTTCCTTAAAGATTTAACTCACGAACTGCTGCAGGATACGGCTGCCGAAATAGGCCAGCGTCAGAATGCCAGCGCCTGCGACGTTAAACCATACGACGCGACGTCCGCGCCAACCTTCATGGTAATGCCCCCACAACAGAACGATATAGACAAACCATGCCACGATAGAGAGAACGGCTTTATCAATGTTCTCGGTACTGAACAGGTTATGCATGTAAAACAGGCCAGTGCACAGGGTGAGCGTCAGCAGAACCACGCCAATTTGGGTGATATGAAACATCTTCCGCTCAATACTCATCAGTGGCGGCATCTCATTGCTGAAGGCCAGTTTTTTGTTTTTCAGTTGGTAATCGATCCATGCCAACTGTAGCGCGTAGAGCGCGGCGATAATCAGCGTGGCGTAAGCGAACAGTGATAGCCCGATGTGAATCATCATGCCTGGAGTAGCTTCGAGATGGGTGATGAACTCGTTAGGCATAAACGTGGCGAAGGCCAGGTTTATCAGCGCAAAGGCGTAGACAATGGGCAGCAATAGCCAGCCACGATTGCGGGACGCGACGATGGTCATTACCGTACAGATCATCAGGCTTACCAGCGAGCCGACGTTCAACAGACTCAGGTTTTGTCCGCTTTCACCGCCGGGTAGGATACGCGCTTCCAGGGCGATAGCATGGCTTACCAGCGCAACGACCGCAGAGAGAATAGCCATACGCCGCCAGCCGCTGTTTTTTTGCAGCAGAGCGGGAATAATCAGCGCGAGGCTGACTGAGTAGGCGACAAGGGCGAGCAGAGCAAAAACGGGCATATAGGTGTCGACAGTTGGCCAGTGATAAAGAAAAGCAGTATAGCGTTACGTGACCGCTGCTCCAACCGTTGCATAACAACAAAGGCGGCTTCATGTTATACTGCGACAAATTTCTGTTGATGTGTCGCTGTCGCGACCGACCGTTTCCATCCCAGGCGAGAGACAATGTTTGATAATTTAACCGATCGTTTGTCGCGCACGCTGCGCAATATCAGTGGCCGTGGACGCCTTACTGAAGACAACGTTAAAGAGACGCTGCGCGAAGTGCGCATGGCGCTGCTGGAGGCTGACGTAGCGCTGCCAGTAGTGCGTGAGTTTATCAATCGCGTAAAAGAGAAAGCGGTTGGTCATGAAGTTAACAAAAGCCTGACGCCGGGTCAGGAGTTCGTCAAGATTGTCCGTAACGAACTGGTTGCGGCAATGGGCGAAGAAAACCAGACCCTGAATCTGGCTGCACAGCCGCCAGCCGTGGTGCTGATGGCGGGCCTGCAGGGTGCGGGTAAAACGACCAGCGTCGGTAAGCTGGGTAAATTCCTGCGCGAGAAGCACAAGAAGAAAGTGCTGGTGGTCTCTGCGGACGTTTATCGCCCGGCGGCGATCAAACGGCTGGAAACGCTGGCCGAGCAGGTCGGTGTCGACTTCTTCCCGTCGGATGTCGGCCAGAAGCCGGTCGATATCGTTAACGCCGCGCTGAAAGAAGCCAAACTCAAATTCTACGACGTGCTGCTGGTGGATACCGCCGGTCGTCTGCACGTTGACGAAGCGATGATGGACGAAATCAAACAGGTCCACGCTTCTATCAAGCCGGTAGAAACGCTGTTTGTGGTCGACGCCATGACCGGTCAGGATGCCGCAAATACCGCAAAAGCCTTTAACGAAGCGCTGCCGTTAACCGGCGTGGTGCTGACCAAAGTGGATGGTGATGCCCGTGGCGGTGCGGCGCTCTCTATTCGTCATATTACCGGTAAGCCGATTAAATTCCTCGGCGTCGGCGAGAAAACCGAAGCACTGGAGCCGTTCCATCCGGACAGGATTG
>OBHX01003614.1_pt1 | contig 10846 bp, 9 predicted proteins | sample 1519331 | NCBI WGS metagenome assembly OBHX01 (sample SAMEA2602897, study PRJEB22501) | metagenome
AATAATGGCATACAGAATTTCCTGTATGCCATTTCATTTACATATTAAGGAGGCTTGAATGTCATGGAATTTCAGAAAGTATTAGAAACAAGAAGAACTGTCCGCAAATACAGTGCCGGTGTCACCAGAGAACAGATGGAAGAACTGCTTCGTGCCGCACAGGAAGCTCCATCCTGGAAAAACTCCCAGACCGGCCGTTATTACTGTGTCCTGTCAGAAGAGATGGTAGATAAAATCCGCATGGAATGCCTGTCGGACGCCGGAAATGCCGGTAAATCAGAACATGCCGCACTGATCATCACAACCTTCGTTCATGACCGTGCCGGTTTTCAGAAAGACGGCAGTGCTGATAACGAACTCGGCAACGGATGGGGATGCTACGATCTTGGTCTGCAGAACGAAAATCTCATTCTGAAAGCCACAGATCTCGGTCTGTCCACTCTGATCATGGGACTCCGTGAAGCAAACAGACTCCGTGAGATTCTGAACATCCCGGAAACAGAGACTATTGTATCCGTTATCGCAGTCGGCAAAGCAGCCGAAGAACCAATCCGCCCACACCGTAAACCAATCGAAGAAATCGCGAAATTCTTCTAGATGAATAGCGTGAAATCAACTCCCTATATGATAACTGGATCATGTAGGGAGTTTTTGTATATAAACAAGAGCACCGCTTCATATATTGAATGAACAGGTTATTTCCGGATGGTTTTAGATTCTGGCAAAATCCACTGCTTACGATGACTCATTCTCGAAGGTACTCCTGAGAGAATGCCTAGTCATAGTTAGCAGTTAGTTCGCCAGATCGTTATCCGGTTACCTGTGAATCAATATATGAATCGGTGCTCTGTCTTATATTCTATCCTTTTATGCTTTCATCAATTTACGTCCACAGCACTGTTTATACTTCTTGCCGCTTCCGCACGGACACGGATCGTTCGGATAAACCTTGTCCTCTTTTCTCTGAACCGGTTTCTTAACAGATGTGTCATCTTTGTTTGTTCCGGTAACTTTCGCTACCTGCTCACGTTCAATCTTCTGTTCAACATGGACATGATACAGCATACGTACCGTATCTTCCTGAATAGAACTGATCATATTGTTGAACATCTCAAAAGCACTCATCTTGTATTCTACTACCGGATCTCTCTGGCCGTATCCTACAAGTCCAATACCCTGACGAAGGATCTCCATATCATCGATATGATCCATCCACTTGCTGTCGATGGATTTCAGAAGAACTACTCGTTCAAGTTCACGCAGCTGCTCTGCTTCAGGGAACTCAGATTCCTTCGTTTCGTAAAGCTTCACGGCTTCCTCTTTGATCAGATGTTTGATCTCATCTTTTCTCTTGCCTTTTACTTTCTCTGTAGTAAGCGGCTCGATCGGAATAATCGGAAGGAGTGTTGTATTAAACTCATTCAGATCCCAGTCAACCGCATCTACATCATCAGAGAAACACATGTCCACTGTACTGTCTACAATATCTGTGATCATCTTGTAGATCGTATCTCGCATGTTCTCACCATCCAGAACCTGACGACGCTCTTTGTATATAATCTCACGCTGTTCATTGTTAACCTGGTCATAATCCAGAAGATTTTTACGGATACCGAAGTTATTGAACTCGATTTTCTCCTGTGCTTTCTGAATTGCATTGGAAAGCATTTTATGTTCGATCTGCTCATTCTCAGCAACACCAAGTGAAGTAAAGATCTTCATCAGTCTCTCAGAACCAAACAGACGCATCAGATCATCTTCCAGAGAGATATAGAAACGGGATTCACCCGGATCTCCCTGACGTCCGGAACGTCCACGCAGCTGGTTATCAATACGTCTGGACTCATGACGTTCTGTACCAATGATCTTCAGACCACCGGCTTCTCTTGCCACATCGTCAAGCTTGATATCCGTACCACGACCTGCCATGTTGGTAGCAATTGTAACAGCTCCTGCCTGTCCGGCCTGTGCAACGATCTCAGCCTCCAGTTCATGGAACTTCGCATTCAGTACGTTATGCGCAATACCTTCACGACGGAGCATCTTGCTGAGAAGTTCGGATGTTTCAATGGTAATCGTACCAACCAGAACCGGCTGCTGTTTCGCATGAGCTTCTTTAACAGCCTCAACAACTGCATTGAATTTTTCTTTTTTTGTCATATATACCGCATCTTCGAGGTCTATACGCTGTACTGGTCTGTTGGTAGGGATCTCTACAACGTCCATTCCATAGATATCACGGAATTCTTTTTCTTCTGTAAGTGCTGTACCGGTCATACCGCCCTTCTTGTCATATTTATTAAAGAAGTTCTGGAATGTAATGGTTGCAAGAGTTTTGCTCTCTCTCTTGACCTTTACATGCTCTTTTGCTTCGATTGCCTGATGAAGTCCGTCAGAATAACGACGTCCCGGCATGATACGTCCGGTAAATTCATCAACGATCAGAATCTCGTCATCTTTTACAACATAATCCTGGTCTTTGTGCATCAGATTATGTGCACGAAGTGCCAGTGTGATGTTATGCTGGATTTCCAGGTTCTCCGGATCTGCCAGGTTTTCAATATTGAAGAATTTCTCAACCTTCTTCACACCCTGTTCAGTAAGATTGACGATCTTATCTTTTTCATTTACTACGAAGTCACCGGTCTCAACAACCTCTTCACCCATGATGGCTGCCATCTTTGTCATCTCATGACTGGCTTCACCACGTTCCAGCTGCTGTGCAAGGATATCGCATACTTCATAAAGCTTGGTGGACTTACCGCTCTGTCCGGAAATGATAAGAGGTGTACGTGCCTCGTCAATCAGGACGGAGTCGATCTCATCGATGATACAGTAGTGCAGATCTCTCTGTACCAGCTGTTCTTTATAGATGACCATATTGTCACGAAGATAATCAAATCCCAGTTCGTTGTTTGTTACATATGTGATATCGCATCCGTATGCTGCACGACGCTCTTCTGGTTTCATATCATTCAGGACAACACCTACTGTCAGTCCAAGGAACTCATGAACCTTACCCATCCACTCAGCATCTCGTTTTGCCAGGTAGTCGTTGACTGTTACGATATGAACGCCTTTACCCTCCAGTGCATTCAGATATGCCGGAAGTGTAGAAACAAGGGTTTTACCTTCACCGGTCTTCATCTCTGCGATACGGCCCTGATGAAGAATGATACCACCGATGATCTGTACACGGTAATGTTCCATACCAAGAACTCGTTTGGCGCCTTCACGTACAACCGCAAAAGCCTCCGGAAGAAGGTCATCCAGTGTCTCACCTTCACTCAGACGCTTCTTGAATTCTCTGGTCTTGTCTCTTAACTGTTCATCTGTTAATTTCTGCATTTCCGGGCGGAGTGATTCTGTTTTCTCCACAAGCGGCATAATACGTTTTACTTCATGCTCACTTCTTGTCCCGAATACTTTTTGGAATAAATTCATAGCCTGCTCCTGTTTCTGTATTTATTGATCGCTTATATACAAAATTATCGTATTTGTCCTATTTAAGAAATCCCTACTATTTTACCACTTTCCACCGGGGAAAACAATGAATATTTCTTAAATAAAGTATGTCCATGACGAATCCCCGTGCATTTGTTTGTTATTTCTAACTTGTGCTTGTCAATCAATCTTCGATATGCTATGATAATCTGCGTATCTGTAAGTTCAAAAGAAACCATAAACTCAACCTTCTACGCATCTTATGAACATACTTTTTTGACTGAGGTATTGAAATTGAAGAAAAAAGAACTGACTTTTATTATTGGCATCGTGGTGTTTGCCCTGCTCCTCTGGGGTGGCATGTATCTCACCCGCCGCGGGAATTACGGAAGTATTCGAATTACCGTAAACGGCGAGGAATACGGCACCTATTCCCTTGGGAAAGATCAGGTGATCAAAATAAACGGCACCAATGTATGCGAAATAAAAAACGGCGAGGTCAAAATGACCGAAGCCGACTGCCCGGACCACCTCTGTATGAAACAGAAAGCAGTTGACAGTACCGGTGGAACGATTGTCTGTCTGCCGAATAAAGTTGTGATTGAAGGCGAAAAAGGAGAATCCCTCAATGAAGATTCCCCTGAATTCGATACCGCTGTCTGAAACTTTATCATCATTCCGGGAGAATTCTCCCTGAAAGGAACCTGCCATGAATCAGAAAAAACTTGCCAATCTCGGGCTTTTTGCCGCAGTAGCAATCATCTTTGGCTATGTGGAATCACTGATTCCCTTTTTTGCCGGAATTCCGGGAATGAAACTCGGGCTGGCCAATCTTGCAGTCCTGTTTATCCTTGAAAAATATACCTGGAAAGAAGCCGCCCTTGTTTCTGTCATCCGTATCTTTATCATCGGATTCATGTTCGGAAATCTTTTCAGTATTCTGTACAGTCTGGCCGGTGCAGCTTTAAGCCTCACCGTCATGACGGTTATGAAAAAAAAATCCGACTTCAGCATCCTCGGTATCAGTGTTGCCGGCGGTGTCTCCCATAATATTGGTCAGCTTTTGATTGCCTGTCTGATCACCATGACGTCCGGTCTGATCTACTATGCACCGGCACTGCTGATCTCCGGTGTCATTACCGGATTACTGATTGGAACGCTGACTAATGAAGTTTTGAAACGTATCCACTTTTAATTTTTCAAAAATGCCCGCCACTGATATAATTTTGTTGCTCACCACCTGCAGAGGTGAGAGTCATCTCACATCTGATATAAGTCATTTACTGTAACGTAAAAACAACGAAATCGTCCGAAGACAATTTCGTTGTTTTTTATTCTGCCTCTTTCACTGTATAGGTATTCTTCATCAATTCAAAACGGTCTTTCATCCCGGACGTCAGATACACGTTCTTATCCTCATCTACAAAGACTGCCTCCGCATTATATTTCTCAAGCAATTCTAATGCATCATCCATTCCAAGTACAAAACATGCTGTAGAAAGTCCATCTGCCAAAAGTCCGCTGTCACAGACAACCGTCACAGAGTCCAGACCATTCCACACCGGATATCCTGTCTTCGGATCAAGGATATGATGATATCTCTTACCATCTTCCATAAAATATTTTTCATAGTCACCGGAAGTCGAAAGGAATTCTCCACCTTCCAGTGTGATCGCACCAAGGTAATCGCCTTCGACATCACGCGGATCAGTCACAGCAACTTTCCAGTCAGAACCATCCGGTTTCTCGCCGTAAGCCATAACACTGCTGCCGCCAAGGTTCAGGATCATTCCTGACACATCTTCCTGTGTCTTCAGAAAATCAGAAACTACATCACAGCCAATTCCTTTTCCGGTTGCTCCCAAATCCAGAGTAGCTCCTTTTTCCAGCGTTACCTTATCGCCATCCAGAGATACTTTCTGGTATCCCACATCTTTCAGAAGTTCATCCAGCTCTGACTGCTCTGGGACATGAGGATTTTCTCCTGTAATATCCCAGAGACGAATGATCTTTCCAATCGTTGGATCAAAAGCTCCATTCGAATCCTTCGCAAGCTGAAATATTTTTTCCAAATAGCCGGCAAGCTCATCTGAAACTTCCGTTGTTTCTCCCGATGCTGCATTCAGTTTCGCGATCTGAGAATCCTCATCCGTCCAGGAAAGATACTCTGTCTCAATATCCCGTATCTTCTGACCAATTGCAGTATTCAGGTCATCTCCTGTTGTATACAATGTTTCAGACACAACTGTATCCATTGCAAAATCCGTATTTATATATTTCTGTACCTCTATATCCGCCAGTACCGGAACTGCTGTCAATGCCGTGCAGAAAACTCCGCACAGCATGACAGCTGACTTCTTTTTTATCTTCATTCTTTCACCATTTCCCGCTCTTTTACCGGGCCAATCTGAATATTTTTACGTGGGCAGGTCACCTGGCAGGCATGACAGCAGATACATTCCCCTGAAAGCGGTGTATCTCCGTCAATCTCCAGATGTGCAGGGCATCTCTTCCTGCACAGTCCGCATTTTGAAGGGCATTTCTCCCTGTTTCTGTTAAACAGTGCAGACGGAAGGATCGGCATCATTGCAAAAACTGCTCCCATTGGACAAAGGAACTGACAGAAAAATCTTTCCTGTGTACACATTCCGATCAGGATCAGCACCAGCAGGATAATTCCAATCTTATAAGAAGCATTTGGAAGTTTTCTTGCTGTCAGCATGGAAAAGACATCCCACGGGCTCATCCCCTGAAGGGATGCATACCATCCGGTCAGGATGGAAAGCAGAAGAAATGCCAGAAGCACATATTTCACCTTCTGAAGAATTCTGACTGCTTTTTCCGGATAACCATGTCTTCCCTTTTTATGAAATACTTTCTGTCTGATAAAAACAGTCAGTTCATACATGGCATCTCCCAATGAACCGAATGCACATGCATATCCGCAGAAATGTCTGCCAAACAAAATCGTAACCAGAAGAAGTAATCCTGTCACATCAAGAAATGAGTTCCAGGCAATCTGCTGGTGTGCTGCAATTGCCTGAAAAATAGATTTCACGCCCGCAAATGCCGTTGAAAAAAGCGCCGGATAAAAGATAAAAAATACAAGCTGTATGGCAGCCCGGATCAGACGGACCTTTCTCTGCCTCTTTTTCATCAGTTCTCCGCCTTTCCAAGAGCATCTACAACTGCATTGATAATACCTGTAGAGCTGAATGTCGCACCTGATACCGTATCCACATCCGTACTCTGCGCAGAAATGATGGAACTGATCACGCCCTCTCCCTGCGAAAGATAAGCGGAATCCTCACCCGGTGCACTTGTCACCTGAATATCTGTGATCTCATCATTTGCAAGTGTGACCTGTACGGTGATCGCACCTCCAAATCCCTGTGCAGAACCGGTATACGTACCATCTTTGTATACATTTTCCGAATCATCAGACTCTTCTGTATCTGCAGCGTCAGCTCCCTCCGCATCCTCTTTTGCAGCATCATCTTTGTCTTTTGCATCCCTCTGTGCCTGTGCGATCGCTGCTTCCTGATTCTTAGCAGCCTCTTCCAGAGCAGAGAGTATCTCCGTATTCTGTTCTTCCAGCTTCTCCACACGCTTTGTGAGTGCCGTAATCTCCTGTGATTCCTGTGCCTGCGTATCTTTTTTCTGCATAGAATTATATCCTACTACAGCGGCAAGAATCAACAGAAGACACAAAATTCTCATAATAAAATTCTGGTATTTCATCTAAAGTTTTCCTTTCAGACTCCTTATATTTTCAAGTTTTCTTTTTCACTATCGAACATTTATTATTTTGCCTGGCTGATAGCACTCTGAAATGCCTGAATCAGTCCATTTGAAGAATATGTAGCATCTGTCACTGTATCTATTCCATCGGCAGACTGTTTTCCCATGATCTGATTATAAATGCCATTCCATGCATTTGAAAATTCCGGTTCATCATCTTCCCCATCATATCCGGCTGACACAATATTTCCCCCTGATACATTAATCGTAACAGTTACCTGACCATTGAATCCTTCTCCTGTTCCCGTATAACTTCCATCTTTATACCCGGCTCCGGGTGCTGTTGTTGGCTCTGGTGCTGCCGTTGGTTCCGGTGTTGCTGTTGGTTCCGGTGTTGCTGTTGGTTCCGGTGTTGCCGTTGGTTCCGGTGCTGCCGTTGGTTCCGGTGCTGCCGTTGGTTCCGGTGTTGCTGTTGGATTCGGAGTTGGTGTCGCTGTTATATCTGAAGTTTTTAAAGCCTGCTCTAAAGCTGATTTTGCTCCATACAGAATTCCCTCAGAAGAATATGTTGCTCCTGATACAGTATCAATACCATCCGTACTCTGTTTTGCAAGAATTGCCGGCTGTATTACATTCCATGCATTTCTGAAATATCTTGGTGTTTCTCCTTCATTGGTCTGAGATACTTCCGTAATTATTCCATCTTTAATTGTTACACTGATATTTATCTTTCCACCATATCCAATTCCAGTACCCGTATACGTTCCGTCATTATATAAAACCTTCGGAGTGTCCGGTATAACCGGTGCTGGAGCGGTTGTCGGTACCGGAGTTGGACTTACCGTCACTTCTGGTGCCGGTGTCACATTTACCGAAGCCTGTTCCAGGGCTTTCTGTACCGCCTGCAGAATACCATTTGAAGAAAACGTTGCTCCGCTTACGGTGTCCACACCATACACTGCCTGTTTTTCGAGAATCTTTGGCTGAATACTATTCCATGCTTTATTAAAATATTCTTTTGTATCAGTGTTCGTATTTGTGATTGCGGTTATCTTTCCGTCTTTAATCGTAACAGTAACTTTTATCGGACCGTCAAATCCTTCTGCTTCTGCAGTATACATTCCATCTTTATAAGTTACCTCTCCGGACGGTTTTGTAATTTCAACCGGTGTCGTTGTTTTATTTGAAGTATTGGTATTCTTCTTTGTCGTCTTTTTCGTTGTCTTTGCAGCTTTTCCTTTTCCGGCCTTTGACAGTGCATTCTGAACTGCCTGGATGATTCCATTTGAGGAATAGGTTGCGCCGCTTACTGCATCGACATTTGGAGTCTGACCGGAAATCATCTTGCTGATCACGCCTTTGGCTGATGCAAAATAAGAGCCTGTTTCACCAGCAGCACTCAGTATTTCTATAGAAGCAATCTTTCCTCCGGAAATCGTTACCTGAACAGTGATCGTTCCACCAAATCCAGTTCCACTTCCCTGATAAATCCCATCTTTATATCCGCCCTTTGGAACAGAAGTTGTAGGTGTCGTGGTCGTTCCCTGCCCCTGCCCAGAAGCTGCTGCTGACTTTTCCGGAAGTGCTTTTGTTTTTCCTGTCGTAATTCCCGCTTTTTTTATTTTGGATTTACTTTTCTTTGTTTTCAGAATGCTGCTGTCTGCCTCATCCGTATCCTTCATTCCTCCGTCATTAAAATATGCAGTTGTCAGCAGACTCGTAAGTTCATCTGATTTTATCAGTTCATTCTCAGCTGCCTGAACTGTTTTTGTACTTTTCACTTCACTGTCCTGCTGAAATCCAGCTGCTGCGATCGCAATAATTACAGCAACTGCCGGAAGAAGTTTCATAAGATTCTTTTTGTACATATAATCTACCCCTTAACATACAAAAGAAGGGGCAGTTATAAACGGCCCCCGTTCTTTTGTATGTGTATTTTATAAAGGAATTATTTTACTGTTACTTTGAATGTCCTTGTAATTCCATTGCATTTAACAGTAATCTTTGCTGTTCCTTTCTTCTTAGCTGTTACAACACCTTTGCTGTTAACTGTTGCAACTTTCTTGTTGCTGGTCTTGTATGTAACTTTAGATACCGGTGCTGCTTTTACTCTAATCGTTGTTTTCTTACCTTTTTTCAGCTTTACAGAAGATTTTACAAGCTTGAAGGAAGGTTTCTTAACTTTAACAGTTAATTTCTTGGTGTATTTACCAACTTTTACAGTAATAACAGCTTTTCCAGCTTTCTTACCTGTGATAACACCCTTACTGTTGACTGTTGCAACTTTCTTATTGCTGGATTTGAAAGTAACTTTTCCTGTTACCTTAGTTTTGGTAACTTTGATTGTAGCTTTCTTTCCGACATAAACCTGTGAGACCTTTGCAGTGATACCAGGCTTAACTACTGGCGTCGGAGTTGCTGTTGGCTTAGTTTCATTTTTACCTGGTGTTACTGTTGGTTTAACATCTGGTGTCACTACCGGCTCTACAGGTTTTTCTTTCTTCACAAGTCCATTGATTGCTGCTGTCAGATGCTCATTAACCTGCTCATCTACTGCAGCCTGGCTGAATGCAACTGTTGTCTTATCCTTAATTGCTGCCTCAATTTCTTTCAGCATTTCCTGTGTTTCAGTAGCTTCATCTTCTACTTTCTTCCAGGATTCCTCTGTATAATCACCCTTATTGAGAGCTTTTACTTTTTCAAGTGCTGCTTTCAGTGCTGTTGTATCAATTGTGGACGGATCTGTTGGAGTCACAATATTGGTAGCTGTTGCATCAAACTCAAATGTATAGTCCTGATATCCCAGTGCATAAACAGTTAATTTCCAGTGACCTGTTCCATCTGTTCCTGCCGGAAGCTGGCATCTTACAGAACGTGTCAGACCAAGCTGAATTCCCATCATTTTATGCATCCAGTTATCAGCAGCAAATTTCGTACCATATGTTGCAAGTACTGTATTACCATTTCCATAGTAATCCCATTTAACTGCCTGCATTGCAGCACCAAGACCGCCATAATTACCATTCAGATCCACACGAAGGAATTCTCCATAAGATCCACTTGCTGTTTTAACCTCTGGCTTAATTCCAGTTGCAACTTTGAGATCAGTTCCCTGAATACCGGATTCTGTTCCTGTTTTTCTTGCACTGAAAGAGAAGCTTCCATCTTCATTCTTAGTTACTGTTTTCAGTCCATTTGTGTTTACTGTTACATTTGCAGTCTCTCTGTATGCTTTCAGATTGTTTTCAGAGAAACCACCAACAAGTGTTTCACCATTTTTTACTACCGGATATTTTGCTGCAAAATCTGCATAATCTTCAGCTTTTACCTGTACAGGGACATATTTAATACCTGTTACTGCATAATGATCAAGGCTTTCTTTCGCTCCGCCATTTACCTGAATAGATGCCGGAGTACCAGTCTTTCTGTCTGCCGGAGTCCAGATTGCAACTGTTCCATCTGCAAGAACCGGTTCTGTACTGCTCTTCCAGTAAGATAACTGATATGCATTGCCTTCTGTTGTATAAATTGTTGCCATGCACTGATAGCTTCCTCTGTGAAGGCCATGATTTGTTGTGGCTCTTGTTACTGCATCAAATGCGCCTGTATCAGATTCATTATGAGAATCTTTTTCGTCAGATCCGCTTACGTTTCCTGCTGC
>OBHX01003618.1_pt1 | contig 10838 bp, 11 predicted proteins | sample 1519331 | NCBI WGS metagenome assembly OBHX01 (sample SAMEA2602897, study PRJEB22501) | metagenome
CAACGTATAATCAACTTCGTCTTGAGTAGAACTTTTGAAAATATTGCCAAATCCTTCATCAACCTGTTTTCCAACTGGAACACTCAAAAATTCCTCTCTTTTAGTCATGAATTCAATGTCACTAGCCTTGAGCGCTGTAAATTTTCCCAATTTAACTGCATACTTTTCCAAATAATCACTAGTTTCATTTATTACATCAAATACGTCTAGCTGGCTTATAAATGGGAAATCTCCACTAAGCTCATCCATCTGATCATTCAAATACGAAAGCACAACATTCTTTATATAATTCTTTCCAGCAAAATGTCTTTTTGCACGATTCTCCAGAACTATCGTCAAATACTTTCTCATTAAAAATTCATCCTTATACACGGATCTACTTTCAACTATTGAATCAATCAAAAATCTATATTTACATAATCTATATTTCATCAAATCATACTGATTAAATTTCTTTCCCACTGCCGTATTGATTTCTATATAAGAAGAATCTTTCCGAAAACTATTAAAATCTCCTGGCGTATAGGAATGAATATCTGCATTCAACACTCGGAAGAGATAATACAGTTCCTTTTCTGTATCATTTGAATTTTTTATATAACTAAGCTTGACTTTAGACTTGGAAAATCCGAGACCATAAACCAATGCATAACGTCTAAAATTCTTGTACTCTAGCCTTGATGTTACATATACCTGGTACTTCCAATCTACTGGTGCTTGCGCCACTTCGAAAAAGCCTATATCCAATGGCCACGGAAACTCATCTTTATGAGTTATACTCATATCTTGATCAGATAAACATGCAAAATGATATGTCTTTTCATGATCTTTAGCATTCTTCCTTAATACATCACCATCGATCTGCTCAAAGTTACGAACAATCCAATTAGCCCCCCTTCCTTCAAGAGGAAGTTGATGTAGATATAATTGCATCGTTTCCCGTAAACAATCAAATGATGCGCTTGCTTCAACAGACTCAACCTCTTTAAGCCTTGCGAGCACCCTGATAACAATATCCTTGAAATCTTTATCTAGATCTTGCTTGTCCAATACCTTGTTGACCAATACATCCGCAATCTTCTTGTAAAAGATTTTAAAATCGTTTTGATTATCATTAAAATCTTCAAAAAATTGACTTGCAATTGAATTTAGTTCCTTCAATGCTGCAATTAATGAATCAACTTCTTCTTTTGAAACATTATAATAATCAAGCCTTAGAAGATCTTCTTGATCATCTTCAATATCCAATGATCCCTTTAAATATTTAAGCTTCTTGATAATTGCTTTAATTGTAGTTTCATTAGAAACATACAATTTACATTTATCCAAAATAGACACCAGCATACCGCTATGTGGTTCTTCAATGATTCCACATGACAAACATTCAAACACATCATTGATATCTTTAATATTCATAGATCTTGTTTCAGGATCCCACATGTTTGTAATAGCTATAAAGAAATGCCCCAATGGATAATCCAGAAACTCTCTTTCTCCAAATTGCTCAGGAAAATAAATTTTAAGGATTTCATTAACACTGCTATTAGCAGAATATATCTGCTCATCCATATAATATAATGTTGGATGCTTAAATCCATCTGCTTCTCTTTTTTTTGTAGCTTCTTCAAATCTTTTGGCAATATATCCTGCAAATTCTGTTTGGTTATCAAATTCTGTAACATCAATCTTGTTTGATAAATCAATTGCGGATGTACTTCCTGCTATCATTGCAGCAATATTATCAGCAATAACCCCTCCTTCAAATTCCTGGCTCTCGTTATTAAAGTTCTGTGCCGATAAAGAGATCTTTGACTCAAACCATGAATATACATTTAACCAAGTTTGATATACATTTTTGTAATCTGGCTGATAATTAAATAGAATAACAACATTTTTGTATTTACTTAATATTTCTATCGTTCTTAGCATAATCGGAGTAAATTGATGGATTCCATGAATTACAATTGTTTCTCTATTTATCTCCGAATAGTCTCTATCAATATTTCCCGCCGCCTCGATTATTGTTTTCTCAATTGCCTCATCAACTTCTGATTTAGTAAAATCATTTTTCAAACTAAATAATCTGCTTTTAGAATCAAGAATTTCTCTATAGAGACCAACTATGCACTTCTGCTCATATGTAAGTAATTCATTACGAATATTATCTGGATTCATTCCAAGTTCAAACATAATCCGAATACTCTGTAATACATAGCTTCTATTTCTCTTAAGAGAAGTCTTAATATCTTCCTCGTCAATGTCATCATCAATATATTCACCAAAATTCATATACTCAATAACGTTATCAATATATGCACGTTGACTGATTTCTATAGCGTCACTTTCCCAATCCAAGTACAGATTATTGATAAATCTATTCATAGTAGTAAGCTTTCCCTTATAAAACCCTTTACCTTTATATTGATCACATAATCCATTGACAAGTGTTTGTGAAACACACAAATGAAAGGCATTCTTTATCAAAACCCAATACTGTTCCCTATTAATTTTATAAGGATTGCTATATGTATAGATTATTATTGCCATTACTATATAACCTCCAAATAATTAGCCCAGCAATCTTCGACGTCTGTATCTAAGTCTTTTAACCATACAAGATTTCGTATTGCTCTAGTTAAAGCCACATATAATACTCTTGATTCCTCCTGGATTTTTTCTCTAATCTCCATGCTTTCATCAAAATCATTATTATGTTCTGTACCAACATTCTTAATTGCAACGCCATAACTAACCTTACCGTCGACATAATTCACATTTAAGCTACCAACATTTATATTGGATAAATCCTCGTTCGTGAAAGGAAGTATCACCGTTCCATATTCCAATCCCTTTGATTTATGTATGGTAGTACAAATAATTTGCACATCCTCCGATGTATTTACACTGCTACGCGATGCTTCCTCTTGAAATGTAGTTATATTTATCTTCAAGAACTCTGCAATCTTATTAATGGTTAGGTATTCTCTTGCATATTTAGCCGTAAGTTTCTCCATTAAGCATTCATAGTTCTGTCTATATGCAATTTGTGCATCCTTATCTTTAAAATGAGACCATGGCTTTACAGCTTCATATATATCTCTGAGTACAACTAGCACAGGTCTTGTTGCGAAGTCTAGTATCAACTGATCCCAGCTTTTTCCCATAAACAGCATGAAATATTCATCTAACAACCGTATAAGGTCGGTCCGCTTTTCATCCCTTGTTTTACCGGCAATATCAATCATTTTTATAGATAAAGAGACATAATTTGACATTATTAAATTTGTCAAATACATTTCGTTTTTCGGATGTGTTATGGCCATCACTAGTTTATATAAATCCCTGGTAGATGGAAGTCTATACAAGTCTCCCCCCTCAGTCACCTTGACCAAAATTCCCTTTTTATCCGCTTCTTTTACAATATCTTTGATTTGCCAATTATATCTAACCAATATAGCTATTGTTTTTTCCTCAGATGAAAGCTTTTCGGTTGCGCTTAATTCTTTAAGTTTTCTAACCTGATTGTTAATTTCCTCAAACAGGTCGTGGTAAAAAATATCCTTATCTCGCAGATGAGTATCAATTTTATTAATTAACATCTCATCCTGGTATTCCTTAGCTATATGGCTCTCCAAACGGTCCTTTGACTCATTATATGGCAGTACCTTTTGCATACCCATTTTTGAAAATATAGAATGAAATTTATCTAATAATCGTCCATCTGTTCTATAATTTCTATTCAGCGAATAAAACTCCCAGGCTTCTTCCCCATCTGTACTTACAGCCTTATCAAAGGCACTCAGCGATGCTCCTCTGAACCTATAAATACTTTGCTTCAAATCACCAACAATAAACAACTTGCATTGCTCACCGAATAAATGTTGTAACCCAATAACGGTATCAATTTGAATATCGTCAGTATCCTGGAATTCGTCTACGAAAACATACTTATACTCATGTCCCTGCTTCATAAGCTTTCTATTTTTGACCAACTCATTTATTTGAATCATACATTCTCTCAACCCAATAAGATTTGAAGATTTAAGAGAGAGCGCGTAATCTTTCTCAGCTTTAATAATAACTTCATCTACCAGTTCATTAAAGAAGGGCAAAATGCTGGTCGGATCACCAAAACAGTTAGAAGAAAGTTTTTTTACATCGATACTTCGATCGTACAATTTATCGCAAAACGAAATAAGTAATTCTTCTAAACGGTATGTTGGCAAATTTAGTTGTTGTGCAAAATCTGGATTTTCTTCGCTTTTAGCACTCAAATATCTGTTGAGATGATAGTGGTACAGTTCTTTTCTATTGTAAGTTTCGCTTGATACGTTGCTATCATAACCCAGTCCTAATCTCATACAATCACGTTGTAGCAACGATATTGCAAATTTATGGATTGTAGAAATCTGAATTTGACTCATATCCTCAATAAGATGCATATACTTTTCATTTGAGGTTAGAATGAAATAGTTCATAAACATTTTTTTCAGTCTAATCTTCATGTTATCTGCAGCATCATTTGTGAAAGTGATCATAGCAATGTCACCAACAATATCCACCACTGAGTCGGCGTTTTTGTTGCAAAGATATGCAATTCTGGATACCATAGAAAATGTCTTTCCAGTGCCAGCACCGGCAGTAATAAGAATATTCTTATCACATGGCGCATGTTCTATCTCATATTGCTGAAAATTAAATTCTGATATTGTTGACATTTTAATAAGTATATCTTTTGTTACTTCATCAAATTCTCCTTCTTCCACTAAAAGATCCTGATTTATGATTTTGTAAATATCTGTTATTACTTCTATCTCAAAATTGAAAACATTAAAATGAAAACCGGATACATTTATAAGATCTGTATTTTTTCCGATTGCCAAATTACCTTTACTTGGATGAATATTTCTGAGTTCAAACCTTTTTTGTAATGCATTTATAAGTAAATTCATGGACGACTCTGATGGAACAAATGCTATTTCTTTAATTCCGTTAAAATATTCATCTACTATTTTGTTTATTTCATCTTCTTTTAATTCATGCCTGAAAGCTCTAAGCCTTGAATATCCAGGATTTAATATCTTTTCATCATTTTTCAAATCGTAATTAGGTTCAAAATGATGTCTAATTAATGCAAATCTTTTTGAGGATAATTCATCATGCTTAGCACCCTTATCCACGTTGTATCGATTCATTAGCTTTTGATACAAATCAGAAGTATTGTTAAGATCTTCTTCAAAAATTGTTTCATTTTCCTCAGAAACAACATTCAATCCCTTTTCTAAATATTGTTCTCTTGAAATATATGGGTAGCACACAAGGCTCATTACAAGTGGATTCATTCCCAATTCTTTTTGAATCTTCTTCAGCAAATCAAATCTATAACCTCTTGCTTGACTCCTCGGGCTATCTTCTGGATTTTCCATTCCTTCAATGATGATTGTATTCTGATTTACTACAGTTAAAATATTATTAGGATACCACCCTTTTACTTCAATAATAAATAATCCGACTTCTGGTGCCATTATACAAAAGTCATACTCTCGACCATTTACACTTCTTGTATTATAAATGACCCAATTTTGAGGAAGATTCAACCCGAATGCATTCCATGTTTTAATTTCTCCCTCATACTTTGGTTCCTTATCTATTAGTTTAGCCATGATTACTTACCCTCTCCACTATCTGGTATTATTTCCACAATGTCGCCCATTTCGCATTTTAGTGCAGTACAAATTTTAGTAATAACTTCCATTGTGACATTTTCATCATTTGCCAGCTTTGTCATAGTGCTATTGCCAATAGCGGGCATCTCTTTCAAATCTTTTTTCTTATGTTTCGATCAATCAATAATTTGAATAATTTTTTGTATGAAACGCTCATTTTTCATCCTCTTATTCTAAGATTCAAGATAAATATTACCAAAATACATTATAGCACTAATTTTACCGCTTTTGGGTCTTTTTATTGCGGATTGGGAATTTTTTATAATATAGAGGTCTATCCTTAAATTTTTCCATGAAGATTCCTTATTCACGTTTCTTTTATCTTCTATTATCCACATAAGCTGTCCTTTAAAAAGGCCAGCAAAAAGACCGAAATATAACAGTCACGGAGCTATCTATAACTCGGTCTTTCTTCACGCTATTTGTAATTATCAACAAATTCATTAGTAGCCTTCTTCATCTGCTCTACTACATCGTCTGGTCCTACCACCTCCACATCTTTTTCCAATGCAAAAATCCAACCAAAGAACTGATAATGATTACATCCTGCTATTGTAAAATATATTTCATCCATAAAATTTAACCTCCAATCCACCAATCTTCTCCAGATTCATCCATTGCATCATCTACACCATCGGCATAATCACCGTCTCTATCATATCTGTCGTAGTCATAGTCATCATCCATATAGATATCATCATATCCCTGATCATAAGAATTGTAATTATATTTGCTTTTTGACGAATTACTCTTCGTTGTTGTTCCCGTCTTTTTACTACTACTGCTTGTTCCGAAGCTGCTGCTATAACTTCCGGATGTACTCTTTGTCGTACTGCTTGATGACTTGCTACTTCCGCTATAGGATGAACTACTTGATGATTTACGGCTTCCACCATACGCTGAGCCGCTGTATGAGGAAGATTTGCTTGTATATGGTTTATGTAAATAACAATAACTGCCGCCACTTGCCTGTTTATTGTCGCAGCCTGCCTTTATACACTTTGGCTCGCTTGCATCACTAATTGCTCCTATACAATAGAAAACTCCTATAACCACAAGAAATATTGCAAGATATTGTCCAAATGAACCTTTACCCATATGCGTCATCTTTCTCTCTGTATCTAATCAATCAAAGTCAAAATCATCGGCATCAAGCCCTACATCTTCTAACGATTCTCTTCTTTCATCAGGGTCCATCAATTCCAGCTCGTCCTTATCAAGTCCTGCATACATAAGCTCATCTTCAAGTTCTTGCTCTTCATCTATCACCTCGCCAAAATCTCCTACATCCCCGAATAAGGCTTCGTATTCTTCTCTGTTGCCACAAAGCATTTCCTCTGCCAAAAATAGTTCTGTACTATCAACTTCGCCATCTCCATTAAAATCCATCCAATCTCTCATATCCATGTCCTCCTGTAAGATTATTCCTGACTTCATACCATCAACTACTTATTCATCTTCAATAACTCTGCCAACACTACCAACGGAAACGCTATAATACATATAAAAATCATATTCATCACTCTTTGTAATTTTAGCCTTGCTATATCTTTTTCTTTCTGATTATATAGTACTACTTTGGCTGTCCAACAATCATCCCTTGCATATCGAATTAATGTTCTATCTTAATCTTCCATATCTTCAAGTCTGTCCTCTATTTTCGCTTTCTTCATATCAATAATCTCACTGATCATAAGAAGCGTTTCACTTACTGCTACCAGTAGTAATCCTGTCTTGGCCAATGCTCTTCCGACTGTATCATTGCTTTCCTTGGCTTCATGCCCCATTTTACCAAGCATTCCAATCATTCCTATGTTGATCAACCGCTGTAAATTTCTGTTCATTGCCTTGTTTTCTCTGCGAATCTCTTTTAATAAATCTCTGTTTGTCATTGTCGTTATCCTCCTTTATCCGACCATATCCTGAATATTATCGTCTACCGGCTGCATCTGTATTTTCGCCTGTAAATCTATCTTCTGAACACTTGCCGCATCCTGCTTTTCTGACTCGCCTATTATATTTTCCACTTCTTTTAAATTATCCTCACAAGTATTTGCAAATGCTTCACAATCAATATAATCTGTCATTGCGTACAGACAATTCAACTCTTGAGATTTTGCTTTTCGCTCAAGCCTCAGTTCCTTTAATCTTTTAAATACCTTATAACCCTGAGCCACATTGCAATTAGCATCCTCTGCTTCACACAGAACATCTTCAATCTCATCATCAATTTCTCTGATGTCAAGCTGCAGATTACTGATATACTGTCCGGCATTCCGATAAAATTCTGCCTGCTGTTTTGCAAATGCAAACCAGTCATTTTCTTTTCCATCAAATGGAGTGTATCTTCTTTCCTCTGTCATAATCTCTTCACCACCTTCATCATTAATAGCCTGTCCTCTGTCAAATCTCTCTTTTGAACTTTCCCTTAAGTCCTTAGCATCTGAAATGTCATCTCTATGTAAGCGTCTTTCCTTCATAACACAGTTTTCAAATAATTCATCATACTTTCTCGGCTTATATTTTCTTGTTTCCAGACCTTTGATACTCTTTAGAGCCTGCTTTGCTTTTGTAAGATTTGCATTTGTTCCGAGATTCACCTGAAAATACTCGATTCTTTGCAGCTCATCTTTGATGTCTCTCCTGTTTTCCCGACACACCCTAAGCAGCTCAACTAAATCTACTGCCTCGTCATCATCAGTCTCACAAAGTTCAATATAATGCAAGATGTCGCAAATCTTCTGTTCTACATCGGAATGCTTCTTAGCAAGTTCATCCCGGTAATCCTTAATTCCGTTCACAAGATATGTAAAATGCGTCAGATACTCAGCCCAGTCCATCTCTGAAAGGTCGTATGACGATACATTTTTCTCCACTTCTTCAGTCAGCTCATCGTAAGTCAGCTCTTTTACCGGAGAAATGTAATCATCCGCTTCCGGTTCAATCTTCTCTTGCACTTCCACATCAGCTTTGCTTTCTCCATCTGATTCAATGCCTGTATCAGCTACATCTTCTTCTATGTGTATCATGCAGTAAAATGCTGATTTTTTACCTATACCTATCCTGCTATTGGCCTGTGCAAATGTAAATACTGTTGCATCCTGCTCACTTGCTACCGCCACCAGCTGATCTGCCTGATTTGTCCTATAGTAATTACCGCTATAATCCATAATATAATAAAACGAATCTGTTCCCATAAGCACCCTCCTAATCTAATACAATAATCTATCCACTCCACACCTCATCTAAAAAAGAACCAGAAAGAGTTTATCTCTTATCTGCTTCTTATTATACGGATCAAGGTGTCCCATAAACACACCTTGCAAATCGAATTTATGTTCTTATTTTTTATACTGTTTTACTAATCGGTCAATCTCATCATTCATCATCGCTACTACATTTAGGGGACCAGCAAGCGTAACTCCCTCACCCAATCCTATAATCCATGCAAGAAACTGTCTGCTTACCGCTACTTCAACATTAACAACGAATCTCTTATCATCTAATCGAATCATTGACACATCTTTTCCAAAACGATCTATCATCACCCCAGCGAACGAATTATCGCATTCTATCCTTACCCACTGTTCTTCGCCTCCATACATACCAAACATTTTTCTGGCATATGCAGCCATATCAAAAGACTTAAACGCCGTTTTTCCTTCACGTGCTCTTCCATTGGATTTTATATATAACATTTTATCCACTCTGAAATGCTTTATAATTTTCTCCGCACTATCATATGCAATTAAATAGTAATTTTCATCATCCCAGGATAACGACCATGGACTTACCTCATAACGTGCACCATCATGGCGAAATTCCATTTTCTTTTCCACATTCCATTGAAAATACTGAAATATTATCTTTGAATTTTCTGCTATCGCAGTATGTATCCTGTCCACATTATAATAAATGCTTTCATTCATTGTTTTTACACGACCAGTTACAAACACCTGTCTGTGTAACTGTGATGCCTCATATTTACTTGCAAGACCTTCTATCTTCTTAATCAATTCATTTGACTTTTTTGCTGTAATGAATTTAGCAGACTGTACAGAATCTACCAAAAACTTCAGCTCAGCAAGTTCAAACTGCCTGTTTCCTATATGATAAGAATATGTTCTGTCTTCTTGCGTTCCAATTACATCAAGCCCATATACTCTCAGATTCTCAATATCATTATATAAACTCTTACGCTCAGCACTTATGTCATATGCTGCCAATGCTTCAATTATCTCAGGCATCGTAATACTATGTGTTTCATCCGTTCTTTCAAGCAGGATTTTCATAAGATAAATCAGTTTCAATTTCTGATTTGATGATTTTGGCATAAAAGCTCCTCCAAACTCCGTAATAAAAACAATTTGGCTTCTCTTATATGATATCAAATATCATCATATAAGAGAAGCCAATTCGTTTTTACAAGTCCTAATATTGGTACACTATTATATTGTTGTCTACCTCCATCACTTTGAAGAGCAGCATACTGCAATTATAATCAAAACAATAATTGCAATTATAAGAAGTGCCGGCTGTGTAAATAACCATAACATCACAAACAAAAGAACTAGAAAGCCCACTATTTTTCCTATAGCTGCAATCCCTGAATAATCTCCTCCACATGCTGCTATGATTGCAAATACTATGAACATTAAAATCAGCGCTAAAATATGCATACCTGCCACCTCCATTAAAGTGAGTACCTATGACATAACTTATTTGTTTTTCTTTATACATAATTTATAGCATTTAAACTGTCCAATAATCATCCCTTGCATTTCGAATTTTTGTTCTTTTTAATATTAAAACAGGAAATAGAATATTTTTCTATGCCCTGTTACTATCTAGCTTTATCTTCTCGTACCTTTGATACTCTTTTGCTCTTATGCGAAATATATAAAATCAATGACATTCTTGGAACTTTCGGTTATGACGATTCCGAAAAAATTATTCTGACCAGACATGAAAAAGAATTGATTCTACAATACCGGAAGCACCCGGAAATGCAGGAATCAATACAGAAATTATTGAATTTATCTTAAAAGTGGTATCTTCCGACAGCAAAAAAATCCCGGATAGCTGATAAAAATGAGATATTCCTCAAATTAT
>OBHX01003621.1_pt1 | contig 10834 bp, 3 predicted proteins | sample 1519331 | NCBI WGS metagenome assembly OBHX01 (sample SAMEA2602897, study PRJEB22501) | metagenome
CAAACTGTTGGCCACGGTGACGAGTTAAAGGAGGAATGTAAGCTATGGCAGCAAAGAAGAATAAATATCTGGAAAGCGACCGGGTGAAAAGTCTGGCCACGGATCTGGCATCCTACGATACCAAGAAGCCGGGGGACTGGTCAGGCGGGACATACGGCAAAAGCATGGAGGATGCCATGCAGAAGGTGCTGAACCGGGAGAAGTTCCAATATGACCTGAACGGGGACGCACTGTATCAGCAGTATAAGGACCGGTACATGCAGCAGGGCAAGCAGGCCATGATGGACACCATGGGCCAGGCTGCGGCGCTGACGGGCGGCTACGGCAACAGCTATGCCCAGACGGTGGGGCAGCAGACCTACCAGGGGTATTTGCAGGGACTAAACGACAAGGTGCCGGAGCTGTACCAACTGGCGCTGGACCGATACAACCAGGAGGGGACAGACCTGCTGAATCAGTACAGCCTGCTCTCCGACCGGTACGAAAAGGAATATGGCCGCTACCGGGACAACGTGGGGGACTGGCAGAATCAGAGGGATTATCTGGCGAACCTCTACAACAACGAGAGGAACTTCGATTATACAGGCTACCGGGACAGGGTATCGGACGAACAGTGGCAGAAGAATTTTGACGAGGCACTGCGGCAGTATAACGAAAGCCTGGCGGAACAAAAACGCCAGTACAACGAGACGCTGGCCGAGAACAAGCGGCAGTTCAATGCCCAGCAGGCGGCGGCAGCGGCAGCGCGGGCGGCCTCGGCGAGAAGCGGCAGCTCCAGAAGCAGCGGAGGGAGGACGACCAAGAAGTCCAGCAAAATCACCGTGACGAAGAACAAGAATAAAGAAAGCGCAGCCGGTGGAGGTGTGACCAGCTTCAGCAACATTCAGCAGACCATCCGGGGCCACATGATGAGCGGGCATCCGGAAAAGGCGGAGCAGTTGATCGCCTCGGTGTGGAACCAGCTGGATGCGAACCAGAAGAAAGACATCGAAAACATGGGCTTCAAGATCGGGTAAACGGAGGTGTGATAGATGGCGGTAAAGGTGAAATGGACCGGGAACGCGGCGAACCTGCCCAAGGAACGGAAGAATGATACCACGCCCACCGTGCGATATGTGGGCATGGGGCCCGGCGGGAACACATACCAGCCTTACCTGGAGACGGACGACACAACCGGGGCGGGGACGGTGAAGAGCACGGCCAAAAATGACCAGCAGGGGAAATTCAACGTCGGACAATACGCAGGAGATGCCGGGAAGCTGTTTATCAACGGGATAGCCGAAGGACTTGCAGCCACCGGAGCCAGCGTGGAAAACCTAATCGGCAAAGGACTGGACAAGCTGTTTCCCGGCGCAGGCTTTGAGGGCAGCGGGCTTTTCAATGCGCTGTATAATGGCCGCCCGGACTGGAAGTGGGCAGGCGAGAACGGGCTGGTGGGCATCAAGCAGGATCGGGAATATAACCAGGAATCCCTGCAGCAAAATGCCGACAACATCAGCAGCAAGATACTGAAAAAAGCAGCAGAGTTCGGCGGAGACATTGCCTATGGACTGGGAAACGCCGCGCCTATGGCAGCGGAGGCAATGGCAACAGGCGGCGCATCGATGGCGGCGAATCTCACAAAGGAGGGGCTGCTGAAAACGGGGGCGGAGGTAGTTGAGAAGACGGGCGTATTGAATACGCTGAGCAAGGCCACGCGGGATTTGCTGACCAGCAAGGATTACTGGACGAGCTTTGCCTCCGAAGTGGGCATGGACTACTATGACGCAAAGGACAACGGCGCCACCGATGACGAGGCTCTTCGATATGCGCTTTACTCTGCGGGGCTGAATTCTGTCATTGAAATTGGCGGCGGTATTCAGAAGATACCGGAAAGACCCAACTTTAAGACGTGGCTGAAATCGGCCCACGAGGAGGGTATGGAGGAGGTCCAGCAGGGGATCGTGTCCAGGCTGCTGGAAAATGCCGTTTATAATAAGGGAAACCCCATTGTATCCGTCACGGAGGATAACGCAGTAATTAACCCGGTGAATGCATTGGGGGAATATGCCGGTGGTGCAGCTGTGGGCGGAATCCTATCCGGCGGGCAGCAGCTCACCCAGCGGGCCATCAACAGGTCAGTGCGAGCCGAGCAAAACAAGCAGGCCAAGAAGGTGTACGGAGATTCTGCCCAAGACCTTGTGGCAGAATCCTTGGAGTTGAGCCCAAACAACGAATTGGCCACAAGGTTGCAGAAAAAGCTGGATAATGGCGAAGATCTGACAGGAGACGATCTGCGGCAGCTGGTAGAGCAGAATGAAAACAGCATGGTCGCCAGCGACAAAGCCAGCATCCAATCTGCTGTGGAAAACCGTCTATCAGAGCTTGGAGCAACGAATAATGTCTCTAAAATGGCTGAAATCATTACGCAGCAGATTTCCGGCGAAGATGTTGCCGACAGCGACAGACATCTGGTGGAGAGCAGCAAAGCTGGACGGCAGGTGCGCCAGGAGCTGAACCCGGAGAATATCCGGGTGGGCGCAGAGAACGAGGCGTGGACCGGAAATATCGGCACGGCAAGGATCAACACAACAGCGTATAACCGCGATATGCAGAAAACCGGCGTTACCGGGGCCAAGTATAACGCCGAGACCGGGAAGCTGGACGCCATTGTGACCAATGAGGCGGGCGAGGTCAAGACCGTTCCGGCGGCGGAGGCGGAGATGACGCCGATGCAGGAAGAGCTGTTCGACTGGGCGGACGAGCTGAAGCTGGAGGCGGCGGGGCCGCTGATGGTCCGCGCCTACCAGCCGGAGCAGAACATGGAGCTATATACCCGGTCCTTCAAACTGGCCTACGAATACGGCAAGGCGGGGATGCCCATGGACTATGTGGAAAAGTCAGAGGGCGTGAACTACCTGCATCCGACGCAGATCAAGCTGGCCTACGAGGAGGGGCAGGCGGCCACGCAGCGCAAGGTGCAGGCCCGTGAGGAGAAGATACGCTCCGGCGGGACCACGGATAGCACCACAAAGAAAAAAGGCTCTGTGAGCCTGCGAGGGGCCACGGTGGGCGGCAAGACCTATGCCCCCGTGAACCGGAAGACCGTGGACAGCCGCCAGTGGGCCTCTGTGAAAGCCATGCGGGCCTTCTCACGGGCGGTGGGCGTTGACGTGGTATTCTATCAGAGCCAGGCCAACGAGCGGGGCGTATACGAGGGCGCCAACGGCTTTTACAAGGGCGGCAAGCTGTACCTGGACATCAACGCCGGGCGGGACACCGTGGGCATGACCGAGACGGCCATCCTGAAGACCGCCGCCCACGAGCTGACCCACTTCATCCAGGCCAACAGCGCCCAGTATGAGGCACTGAAGTCCTTCGTGGTAAATAAGCTGACCCATGAGGAGGGCGTGAGCTTTGAGGACTTGGTGGCGGACAAGCAGCGCCGGGAGCCGGGCCTTGAGTACGACGAGGCCGTGGACGAGGTGGTGGCTGACGCCTGCGAGATGATGCTGGGGGACAGCACGGTGGTGGAGCAGCTGGCAAAGGAAAACCGCAGCCTGGCGGAAAAAATCCGGGACTGGCTGCGGGAATGGGTGGAAAACCTGAAGATCGCCCTGGAGGGCCTGCAGGCGGACCGCACGGAGAGCCGCGCCATGATGCAGTACGCCCGGGAGCTGCAGGAGATTTGGGACAACGCCCTGATGGATGCTGCCAGGAATAACCGGGGGACGGCGCAGGAGACCGCTCCGGCGGAGAGCAGGCAATCCATCAGAGAGACAAGCGACGGGAAAAAGTATGTGAAGGCAGACCGTCAAGTTCTGTTTGGCAGTGACCCTGACAGCTGGAGTGAGCAGCTGGAGGACTACATCAACGGTAAAATCCGCCGTGGACAGGATGTCCAGCTCATTGCGGAAGACGGGGACGTCCTCCTGCTTACAAGAACCTCTGCAGGGAAGCTGAGCGACAACCACACCAGCGACGGGCGAACCATGAGCGATGCTGCGTTCGAGAGAAAGGCAAATGCCGCCGCGCATATTGACGAATTGGTGGAGGTATCCTCCAAAGGCAAAAAAACGATAATTGACAAAGACGCCCGCCATGGGGACATGGCGAGCGGCGGTTGGAATTATCGAACGGCTTACTTCATGGATTTTGATGGGAAGTATTACAAAACGACCATATCTGTCGCTGAAGGGTCAGGCGGAAGCATTGTCTACAATGTGGGGAAAATGCAAGAAAGAAGCACTCCCCAAATTGATGGCTCTTCCGGCAAGGCCGGCGCTCTGCGGGGGAATGCTTCCGCTAATAGTATACGCCAAACTGCTGCCAATAGTCAAGAAAAATCTTCCGACAAGGTGCAAAGCTCCATGCGGGACAGTGCCGGCCGGGAGCTGACGGAGGCCCAGCGGGCGTATTTCAAGGACAGTAAAGTGCGGGATGCGGACGGGAAGCTGAAACTTGTTTACCACGGCAGCGCGGCAATCTTCACAAAATTTTCTGCTGACTTCATGAGCCAAAACGGAAGCTCTGAGGGACAGGGATTCTACTTCACCGACTACAAGCCCATGGCACAGGGCTATGAGAAAAACGGCGGGCAGCTGCTGGAGGGCTATTTGGACATCAAAAAGCCGCTGAGCGACAGCGAAGTCACACTCACGGCGGCAGAGGTGAAGCGCCTGATCCGCGCAGTCGACCCTACTGGAGACGACCTGGTCCTGAACTATGATTCCCGCGGCGGAATGGGGTATCCTTCCCGCGCCTGGTACAATCGGTCTGTAGAGGACACGCTGCGTGCGACTATGAGTACCAGCGACAGCGACAGTGAGATCCTCGCGGAGCTGGCCAACGGAATGGGCGACCCAGGCAAGGTACTGAAGACCGTGCGGGAGCTGCTGGGCTATGATGGGTATATCGTTGAGGGCAAGTACGACAATGCAACGGTGTATGTGGCATTTGACAGCAGCCAGTTCAAGAACGCCGACAACAAGACCCCCACAGCGGATCCGGACATCCGCTATCAGCAGCGGGACAACCTCAAAGAGGAGTACCATTTGACGGACGATGAGGAATCTGCTATCATCAGTTATAAATCCGGGGACAGCTATACACTCAACGGAAAGCTGACCGCGAGAGCGGAGCTGACAGAGTATCAGAAGAAGTTGCGGGACAACCTGGACGCGGCGCTGGAGAAGCTGCCGGTCTACCGAGGGGAGGTATACCGCCACTATAATTTTGACGACTTTGGCGGCTTCGAGGCGATGAAGGGCTTTTTGAGCCTATTTAAAAACGGAAGGCATATTGAATTGGGTGGATACTTGTCTTGCAGCATCATGCGCAATGAGGACAGGACCAAGGGAAAGTACACGGTCAACATGGTGATCCAGTCCGAGAGCGGAAGAAGACTGGCGGGGTTTGGAAGAAACACGGAAAACGAGATCCTTCTTCCGAGGAACACCCGGCTTGTTCCGTACCAGATGGAGCGGATGGGGCCGACAAGCATTCGAATCTATGTAAGGGAGGAGACAATCAGTGAGACAGGAAAAGCCAATGATTCCACATTGCCGGGTGTGCTCCAGGTGCGAGAAGGCACACAAAGGGGAAAAGACCTGCAACAAGTATCCGGAGGGGATTCCGGAAAAGTACAGAGTGAGATGGGAAGGTTTGCCGGACGAGACGGGAATCGCGGAGGAATGCCCGGACTTCGAGAAGGAGAAGGATCCAGAGCGATGGACCCCTCCGGAGTGGCAGAAAATTATGGACGAACTGGAACGCGAGGCGGCGAAGGAGAAGGCGTAAAAAACCAGCAGCGGGAGCTTCGCCTCTCCGACAGAGCTGTGCTTCTCTGGGCGGCGGAGAAGGCCATGCGCGAGAGGAGCAAGCGGTGGAGCATAGAAGACCTCAACCGCTTCGACATCCTTGTGAAAAAGCTGAAGGGGCTGGACGATGCCTATGCCGAGCTGGAAGCACTGAAGGAGGAACGGACGGTGCAGTTGGCCGGCCGGAAAGAGTCTGAGCTGAAGAACGAGGAGCGCTTCGAGCTGAACCAAACCAAAAACCGCATCCAGACCCAAAAGGACAAGATCCAGCGGCTGGAGGCCGACACCTACAGGATCGAGTCCATCCCGCAGATGAAGGAGCTGCTGCGGAAGTCTCGCAGCATCGTGGAAGCGGAGGCGGCCTACAAGGCCAGGGCTGAATTCCGGGAGGCACGGGAGAAGCAGGAAATGCTGGACGTGACCCGGCGGAAGGTGGAGCGCAATGCCAAACGCCTGCTGGAGTACATGAACACCAACACCGACAAGAAGCACATACCGGAGGCACTGAAAAAGCCCATCGGGGAGCTGCTGGAATCCCTGAATTTCTTCTCCAATTCTGCCCGCAGGGGCGGCTACACCAGCAGGGCAGACCTGAAGTACTATGAGGCCATGCAGGGCTTGCAGGCCGCGCTGGCAACGCAACGAGCATTTGATGACACCGGGGAAGGAACGGATGTATTCAAGGGGTATTTAGATCTTCCGGCGGGATTTGAAAGCCTACTGGCCGTCCATGTAGAGCGGGTAAAAAATGTCGTAGAAAAGCACCCACTTAAAACCGATGTCTTAAAAATGATGGACCTGGGAGACCTGAGGGATTTGGATCTGATCCTGTCTGTGATGAGCCGCAGCGTAACGAAGATGAACGAAATGTTCATAAAAAGGCGGTTTGCCTATGTGGCGGACGCGGCAGAGGATTCCATCTTCGCCATGCAGCGCCTGGGACAGCACCAGGATAAGCCCGGGGAACGGTTCGCTCTGTGGGACAATACGCTGCCATGGTATGCCTTCCAGCGCTTCGGCGAGGGCGGCAAGGCGGTGTTTGAGGGGCTGCAGGACGGATGGGATAAGCTGGCCTTTAACATGAAGGCGATCCTTGACTTCAAACAGGGACTCATAAGCGATGCCCAGGCCCGGAAATGGGATACCGAGACACACAAGGTGGAGCTGACCGACCCTGACGGCGCAACGGTGACCGCTACGCTGACAACGGCGCAGCTGATGAGCCTGTACTGCCTGTCCAAGCGCAAGCAGGCCCTGGGACATCTGCTGGGCGGCGGCATAAGACCGGACGCCATCGAGGTAACAAACACACTGGGCGATAAAATCAAAAAGAAAAAGTGGAACCAGGACAAGCAGTTTAAGCTGACGGAGGAATCCCTGGGGCAACTGCTGAAGCTGCTGACGCCGGAGCAGAAAAAAATCGCGGACGCCATGCAGAAGTTCATGACAGAGCAGGGCTCGGCTTGGGGCAACGCCGTGACCATGGCCCGCTTCGGCTACCGCGGCTTTACCGAGCAGAGCTATTTCCCCATCGAGACGGACGCGCAGGACCGGCAGGCCAAGACCGGAGACACCAAGGAGGGAAGCCTGTACCGGCTGCAGAACATTTCGGCGGTGAAGCCGCTGGTGAAAAACGCGAACAACGCCCTGATCCTGCGCGGGATTTTTGACGTGTTTGCAAACCACACGGCGGACATGGCCAAGTATAATGCGATGGTGCTGCCCATCATCGATGCGCAGAAATGGTACAATTACAAGTACGCCAGCAAAAACGAGGCCGGGCAGGTAAGCACCAGGACGGTGCAGCGGGCCATGACCCGGGCCTACGGCGGTGCGGCCAACAGCTTTGTAATCAAGTACATGCAGGATCTGAACGGCGTGAAGGAGAGCGGCGACCGGGGAGACACACTGCCCAAGAAGATGATCTCCAACTATAAGCGGGCTATGGTGGCCGCCAACATGCGCGTGGCGCTGCTGCAGCCCACAGCCTATGTGCGAGCCTCGGCAGTGCTGGACTACAAATACCTGGTTAAGGCGTTTGCCGATAAGACGGGCACCAAGCAGGCCACGAAGGAGATGTTGGAGAACAGCGGAATCGCCCTGTGGAAAAGCCTGGGATTTTTTGACACCGATGTGGGCCGGTCCGTCCGCGACCAGATCAAGGGCAAGAGCGGCAAGCTGGAAAACCTGGTGGACAAAACCATGATCCCGGCGGAAAAGGGCGATGAGATCACCTGGGCACGGCTGTGGCGGGCCTGCAAGCTGGAGGTGCAGGACAAGCAGAGCCTGACGGGAGATGAGCTGCTGAAGGCCACGGCCGAGAGGTTCCGGGAGGTGGTGTATCGGACGCAGGTGGTGGACAGCACCATGACCCGCAGCCACATGATGCGCGGCAGCGGCACCCTCAGTAAAATGACAACCAGCTTTATGAGCGAGCCGACGGTGAGCTACAACATGGTGATGGAATCCACTCGGCAGATCGCAGAGGACGCCAAGCGGTTGGGAATGCGGGTGGCACTCCGGCGGAACTGGAAGGCGGCCGGGCGTGCCTACCAGGCGTACATCGTGTCGGCCGTTGTGACCGCCATTGTGGAATCCCTCTACGATGCCCTGCGCGACTCCGATGATGACGACTATCTCGACAAGGTGTGGAAGGCCTTCGGCGGCGAGAAGCCGGAAACGGTGAAGGACGGGATCCTGAACGTGATCTTCGGCCTGAACGGAAATCTGGCGGGGGACATCAACCCCATCGGTAAGGTTCCCTACCTGCGGGACGTGGTGAGCATCCTGGGCGGCTACAGCAACGGGCGCATGGACACGGAGGCCGTGGCAAACCTGAAAAAAGCAATCGACATCTGGGCCGAAGTGATCCGCTTGCAGACCGGAGACCTTGACAAGGCCACCAAGACCACCTACTACGGCAATATGACCACCTATGGGATGATCTACCCGACGGCAAAGGCCCTGTCCCAGTTGACGGGCTTGCCGGGCTCGGCGGCCATGCGTGAGATCGTCACGGTGTGGAACACCACCGTGGGCGCAGCGTGGCCGAACCTGAAGCAGCGGACTTATGAGAACAAGCAGCTCCGTGAAGCCTGGGAGAAGTACGGCAAGGCCTCCGGCGTGAGCTATGCGGTCATGTACCGGGCCACGCAGGACACGAAGGACTTCGAGAGCGACAAGGACGCGGACGGCAACACCATCAGCGGCTCCCTGAAGGCCAAGTATGTGGAGTATATCCGCAGCCTGGGTCTGCCCAGGGCCCAGGAAAAGGCTGTGTGGGAGGCGGCGAAGGTCTCCTCCTGGAGCGACAAAGGAACCCCGTGGGGGTAAAACAACAACAGGCTCTGCCATATGGCGGGGCCTGTTTTCATATTCCCAAACGATTGGGAATTTGCCGCAAATAGCCGGCAGGGGGTGGGTTAAAAAACAGAGAATCCGTATGTTACAATGCGGAAAAACGAGGGGGGCGAGAGCATGGAAGGCGAGAACAATCTGCGGGCGGCGCAGCAGAGTCCGCGAATCGAAAACGAGGCCATCCGCTGGTACTGCGGCGACACGTTCGACCTGGAGCTGCACATTGACCTGACGGATCAGGACGGGAAGGCCGTGAGCATTTCCTCGGCGGGCAAGGTGAAGGTGGTCTTCCGGGACAGAAGCGACGCAGTGGTGAAGACGTTTGAATGCAGCGGCATAACGGGCAACACCGTGAAGCTGCCATTCAATGCCGACACGACGGCGCTGTTCGGGATCGGCAGCTATCAGTATGACATCTACCTGGAGGACGGCAAGCGGACGACCATTGCCAACGACAACAAGGCGGTGGTGGAATGAAGATGCAGGTACGGGCCACGGTGTGCGACACGCTCAAGGCCGAGCTACAGGGGAACTTCAGAAAATCCGTTCGGGCGAAGCTGTCCGCCGCGATCACAAGAGGCATCCGGAAGGCGGAGATCGACAGTAGCGGGCACCTGCTGTTTACCCTCTCTGACGGCGCGGTGGTGGACATCGGAAAGGTCACGGGCGACACCGGTGCCACCGGGGCGCAAGGCCCCAAGGGCGAGAAGGGGGACAAGGGCGATACCGGCGCTGCCGGTGCCACAGGTGCTCCTGGCGCACAGGGGGAAAAGGGAGACCCTGGGCCGCAGGGGGAAAAGGGAGAAAGGGGCGACCCTGGCCCGCAAGGTGAGAAAGGCGACACAGGCGCCGCAGGCCCCCAGGGAGCGACGGGTGCAGCCTTCACCTACGACATGTTTACGGCGGCGCAGCTGGCCGCACTGAAGGGCGAGAAGGGTGACAAAGGAGCTACTGGCCCCAAGGGTGACCCCGGCGAACAGGGGCCACAGGGAGAAAAAGGCGACACCGGAGCTGCTGGGCCGCAAGGTGCCACCGGCCCTCGCGGTCCCCAGGGAGCGAAGGGCGCAGCCTTCACCTACGACATGTTTACAGCGGCGCAGCTGGCGGCGCTGAAGGGCGAGAAAGGCGACCAGGGGGCCACCGGCCCCAAGGGCGACCCCGGAGAGCAGGGACCGCAAGGGGAAAAAGGAGCAACGGGAGCTGCTGGGCCGCAAGGCGCTACCGGCCCTCGCGGCCCCCAGGGAGCGACGGGCGCAGCCTTCACCTACGACATGTTCACAGCGGCGCAGCTGGCGGCGCTGAAGGGCGAGAAAGGTGACAAAGGAGCTACTGGCCCCAAAGGCGACCCCGGAGAGCAGGGGCCGCAAGGGGAAAAAGGAGCAACGGGAGCTACCGGGCCGCAAGGCGCTACCGGCCCTCGTGGGCCCCAGGGAGCGACGGGCGCAGCCTTCACCTACGACATGTTCACAGCGGCGCAGCTGGCCGCACTGAAAGGCGAGAAGGGGGACAAAGGAGCTGCTGGCCCCAAAGGCGACCCCGGCGAACAGGGGCCCCAGGGAGAAAAGGGCGACACCGGAGCCACCGGCCCGCAAGGCGCCACCGGCCCTCGTGGGCCCCAGGGGGAGACGGGCGCAGCCTTCACCTACGACATGTTCACAGCGGCGCAGCTGGCGGCGCTG
>OBHX01003624.1_pt1 | contig 10832 bp, 9 predicted proteins | sample 1519331 | NCBI WGS metagenome assembly OBHX01 (sample SAMEA2602897, study PRJEB22501) | metagenome
CCCTTTCCTTGTCAATTAATTTTAAAAAACACATCTTTTTTTGTTCAAAACTCGCATCCATATCAATTGCAAATTCTGATATTCCAATATCATTAATTGTAATATCATATCTTTTTTGAACCTCATCTTTAACATGACTAATAAACGCTTCTTCATAGCGCATATATGGTAGCATCAAAACACTATAATCTGGTTCTATTGCACACATAAACAATTGTGTAGTAATGCCAAAATCATTAGAATATTGTGGATTAAACGAGAGACATGCTCCTGGTATCCCAACAATTACAATATCATAATCTTGTTCTAACCGCTTTACAGCCGCATTTATATTTATAATTATCTCTTCATTCCTATTTTTCCCATTTAAATATTTCTTTTCAAAGCAAAATGTATCTTTCCCAATTAATCCATTTAATCCAGAAACAATTGCTGCAACTTTATATCCTTTTTGTTTCAAACATTTTTGCAGTTCTAATTCCATTTTCAATTTTCCACTATTTTGTGTCAAACCCAAAACGCAAATAACCGGAATATTTATCTTTCTTACTCTTAAATCGTCACACTTTTTTTGAATTTTTAATTTTTTAGCAACAACGACATTTTCATAATGCTGATCTATCTCTAAACTGTTCCTGATATTATTAATAGAAACTATCGTTATGGATTTCTGCTTTGCTGTTTTCACCACGCTCTTTATATATTCAGGCGATGCATCGTGCCAACTTTCAAGAAGAATTAACACTTCACATTCTTTTATAATATTACCTATTCCCTCCTCTATTATTATCTCACTACCATCACAACGTTGAATTTTTTTCCCGCAAAGTCCCCATGCTTTTATTGAAGCAATATGCATAATTTCACCATATCTACATTCATGTATGTTCTCAAATAGTGTTATACTTTCTTGATCTACCGGAAATATACCTACTCTTTTTAACATTTTCATTCATACTCCTCAAATTTATAACCAAGTTCTTTTAAAGTACAGTAATTTTTCATTGCCTCTTCAAATCCCCCTCTAACCTTCCAGCAATGTTTTTCTATTTCTTTATTTGAAATATTTTTAGTGTCATCTGCACATGCTATACAAATTGTGCAATGTTGATATGCCCAACAATCCTTACACCGGTCTTGCGAATATCGTTCTATATTTAGCAAATTTAACACTTTGTTTTTATCTATTCCTTTTTTTATATCACCTATTTTGGAAACTTCTGATATTTCACTCACTCGCTCACACGGATATATATTTCCTTCTGCTGTTACAAAAATTTTTTTCGCGCCTGGAATACAGGGACCACTATGATGATTTACCTTTGAAATCTCTTCTTGCATTTTTTCCTCATGTTGTTTAATTTCTCTCATTTCATTATCAAATTCTTCTTTTACTGCTCTAGCCACAAATTTTTCATTAATTCGTTTTAATTTTGAAAGAAAACATTTAAAATATTCATATTCCTGTTCTTCAACAAATTCTCCGCTAAATTCACATTGTTTATCCGTATAATTATCATTCAAAACAGATATTCTACTCAAATTTTTCGAAATCAGCCTATCTTTATCCAAAAACTCATATATTGTTCTTAACTCATTTTGGGGATCTAACACTGTGTTGAAAGACACATTTTTTTTATAATATTTTCTGTCCATACTATATATCATTTTCATGCTATCTCTCAATTTTTCAAATGATCCTCTATTACTTCCTGCAAATATTCTATTTTTATCGTGCACTTCTTTAGGCCCATCCAAACTAAACATAATTTGTATATTATTTTTAATAAAATACTGAACAATTTCTGGTGTAAACAACGTTCCATTAGTGGTCAAATTAAAATGTACCGTTCTTTGGCAATATTCTCTCTTCACATACTCAACTACTTCTTTTATCAATCTGAACATCAATAATGGCTCTCCGCCATAAAATGATATATATATGTCTTCGCTAGACATCGAATGCCCATACAAATAATCTACTGCTTCTTTTGCAGTTTCCCAGCTCATTTCTTTTTGACTATGATTTCTATTTTTGTAATCACCAGAATAAACACAATAACTGCAACGCAAATTACATTTTTGTGTCACTTGCAAAACTAACTGATTCATTCTATTTTCTAAATAAGATTCTAAAAAGTCCGTAGCAAAATGTTTTACCTCTTCTACCCGCGTTCTTTTCAAATATCCTTCATTTATTAGCTTTTCTATTTCTCTTTCCGCTTTTTCATCCCAAATATTGTTTTCCAAAAAATTATATGTTTCGAAAGACACCTGAATAATTTTATCAGTATTCACATCATATACATAATATTCTTTTGCAGTTTTGAAACAATGAATAAATGGTTTATGCATGTTCTTTTCCTCTTGTTTTATATGCTATTTCTTTGTTAATCAATTTTATTATGTCATCAAATGTATCAAATTTTCCAGCCACAATATCTTTTTCCTTAAAATGAATATCAAATTCTTTTTCTAACTCCACATATACATTTATCAAATCTCTTGCGCTGAATTTTAGATCATTTCCTAAAAGCTTTTGATTTTTCCAGTCTTTTTTCTGTTCTAAATTTCTATATTTCTTTAATATATCTTTCACTTTTTCTTCTATCATTTCTATTCTCTTTCATCAAATCTACTATTGTCAGCATTTTTACTCTACAACAAACATATCAACATTTTAACAAACGCTATTTCAAAGGATCTATAATACTTCTAGCCATATTCTTAAACGATTTTTTATAATGCTTAAATCAACTTTTAAACTTATCCTCTAATTAAAATGAGGACTACAACTAATTAACACTGTAGCAGCCCTCATCTTTCTTACATTTTAGTGATTAGCATTAGATCCAAATACACTTGTGTATAACTGATTCTGCGCCTGAGCTTTCTGAACATAGGCAGACCCACACGTAGAAAAGCATGTGCATGAACACGGTCCATTTGCATAAACACTCACATTATTTCTTCCCTTATGTTCTTTCTTTTTAAGCGTTTTCTTCATTTGAATACCTCCCTTCGAGCATAATTTTATTACCCATTGCGATCGCAAAAGTAATCCAGTAAATTTTAGTCGTCTAAAAGTTGCATTATTATCCATTTATATGCGTTATAACAATTTTCAAACTGCATTTGCTCCATCCTTGTTTTCACATTCCATCCTTTTTTATCAAAAACCTCAAAATCTATCAAACTATTACTTTCAAATATATTTTTATCCGTTTGAATAATAAGCACATCTGGATTGTATATTGTATTTACTGCCATTATTAACGTCTCTGTCACATTCCCATGCGTATAAAATTCTAATGGAATTTCTGCCACGCAAGACTCTTTTAGGTTCTTTTCTGATGTTAATACTATACACTCATAGTCTTCCTTCCCAAAACACTCATATAACAACTTTGCCCCAATAACAGTACGTGTTAAAATTATCGGAATTGACCACGCTTTATTATTCACAATCCCATTCCATTCCAATTCTTTTTCATAGATACATTTGTTTATATGATTCATAATAAATTTTTTTGCATCTTGGTATGAACCTTTTTTATTTTTCCTTAAATAACATATCAAAAGCACAGTAATAATCGGAGCTGCAAAACTATTTGATTTGTATTCTTTCCCAACAATCTTCTTTAAAACGTCATCAAAATTTAACTGTATCGAATTCATTTCCGAAAAAGGAAATGATTTAGACACCGAAATTTCTTTTTCCTGCAATTTAGCAATATAATTTCTTACCCCGAAAACCCCATCAAAGCATGCCGGCCATGTAGGAAAGTTTGTATTTGATAGCGCTGCACATAATATCATTTTATTAGAAACCATTTGTTTTATAATATTTTCTATCTTTTTTGCATCTATATAATTTGTTGTTCCAACACTCATATGCACAAGTTTTATCTTTTCTTTTAAGCACCATTCTAACGCCGCTTTGAATGAATCAATGCTACCTCTTTCCCCTGTTTCCATAATTTTTATAGAGATAAATTCTACCTCTGGGCAAAAATATTTGATGATACTATAACACTTATCGCCATGTGTTAGTTTATATCTCTTTCTAAACAGATTATCTTTTTTTTCAGAATTGCACAAAACAACTTTTTTATTCTCATCAACATAGTATTCATTCTCACTCAGAAACAGCCCCCCTGCTGTCCCGTCATCTATAATTACATATTTTCCATCGTTTTTTTTATTTTTCATATGCAAATAGTCTTGTTCAGCTTTTCTTTTTCGTCTACATACTTACATTATATCTATATTTCTTCTTTTTTCAATGTGCTTTTTGTACATATTTTCAGTTTTTATTCATTATAAATTCACATAAATATTTTTTTCACAAAAACATGTAATTTTTTTTATATAAATACGTATATTTATAGATATTTCTTTTCATATCAGTTCAACCCCCATATTTTCCACAACTCTCAACTTTTTCCACTAATATCCTATTTGTTCTTTCATTTCCATTCTTATCCCCTTCTATCTAGCAGATTCTTCCGCTCTCAACTTCAGAGAAAAAGCGGTCGGCGTGTGGGCGGCGGATGCGGTGGGAGGGGAGAAACGTGCCGGGGTGCGGGGCTGTGATTTGGGTGGGAGCGGAACCTGACGCGGACGGGACGGAACGGGGGAGATGAAATCCGGCTCACAAAGCCGGATTTCAAGAGACACTGAGTCGGGAAAACATCAGTTTTCCTGACGAATTGTCTCGGTGCTCCCCCGTTCCGTCCCGTCCACGCCAAGGTCTCCGCCCCACCCAAATCACAGCCCCGCACCCCGGCACGTTTCTCCCCTCCCACCGCATCCGCCGCCCACACGACGTCCGCTTTTCCTCGTCCCCCCTCCCACCAAAAAACGGCCCCACAAGGAACCGTTTTTTCTCATCTTATAATACATTCTTCAACAGCATCAGCACCGGATTATTCTCCCGAATCCATGCCAGCGCCATATCGCCCTGGATCTGCTTCATGCATACATTCCCCCAGTGTGTCGCCTGAAAGCAGTATGCCACGGCAAAGAAAATCCAGATCCACAGTACCGCGCGCACCACGCCGAGTCCTGCTCCTCCCATGCGGTTCAAAAAGCTGATCCCCGGAATTTCCGCGATCAGTTCCACAATTTTCACCGCAATCGTCACCAAGGCAACGGCCAGCACCAGGGTCAGAAAGAAAGCGATTCCTTTCATAATCTTTTCGGATACTGCCTTCGCCGCATAGGATGCCAGACTGTGCAGCTGTTCCTCCTGGTACTCCTGCACCGCGCCGCTTCCGAGAATCTGGTTCACCAGCTCCTCCGGCACGCCCATGCTCTCCAGCCATTTCTTCTGCACATCCTGGTTTTCCCCCGACAGAAATTCATTGTTTTCAAATGTCTCTAAACATTTCTTCTCCACATACTGCGGCAGCTCCGTCCGCTCATTCAGCACATCCGTCACATACGGATTCATCCAGATCGCCAGTCCTGTCACCAGAATCAGGGACACCATGGACAGCACTGTCCGGACCAGCCCCTTTTGATATCCAGCCAGCGCGGAAAGAATACACACCGCAAGTAATACGTATCTCAGCCAATTCATGTTTTTCTTCTCCTATTTCAGCCGGATCATCGAAACGCCGTCCTCCTCCGCGAGCAGATACCGGTTCTGCCCCATGCCGAGGATCTCGTGAATCTGTGTTTCGCTGACCACGCCGCTGTACTTCTTTCTTCCCTTTAAGGTATATACACACAGCTCCTGCCGGTTCGTCAGCAGAATCTGTTTTTCTTCTATCTGAAGGTTCTGGTAATAGAAATCCAGATTTTCATCCGCAAGCTGCTTTCCTTTCAGATTATAGATTTTCATCCGGTAAGGATGATCATCGCTCTCCCCGCGCAGAATCAGAACCACGCAGTCGTCCGCATACGCGCAGCTTAAAATTTCTCCATCTTCCGATACGCTCACCGTTTCCTTCGGCTTGTTTGTTCCTTCATAAACGCGGAAGCCGTTGTCAAAGAAGGCAACCCATGAGGATGTTCCCGCGGTTTCGATCTGCGGGCACAGCATATCGGTGTAGCTCGATGAGCTTGCAAGATTGTCCACCAGATCCTCGCCCCTGCTTCCGAAATTGTAGAAAGCGACCTGTGATTTCATCTTGCCGCCGTCTTCGTAAGCGTAGGAAACCGCCATCCAGAGTCCGTCCGCGGAAAGTGAGAGATCCATCGGATAGCCCGGGCTGTCCATGTTCGGGTGAGAGGAGGCGATCTCCGTTCCATCGGTATTATAGTATTTGATCCAGCTCTCCCCGTTGTTTTCCAGAATCGCCGCAACGACGCCCTGGCCTGCAACGGATGCTTTCACGATCGGATACGACGCGGCAATTTCGCCGGCCTTTCCATCGGCATCGTATACAACAATTTTGGTTCCGTTTTTATCGTAAATGGCAATTGCATCGCCGCAGGATATCATCTGCGGATTTTCCATGGTATAATGATCGCTCCAGAGGGTCTGATTTTTCCGGTCGCGCAGTTCGATGCCGTCGATACCGTAACGCACGATCTTATTTCCGGATTTCTGAAACATATACGTATCGGTGTCCTCGGTCTCTGTTGCCTGTACTGTGTCATATCCCTGAAAAGTACGCAGCTGAAGCCATACCCCTGTACCAATTCCGGCCGCGAGAATGGCTCCTGCAAGGATTCCAACGGTGATCCGGCGTCTGCGTTTTCTTTTTCTGTTTTCTGCTTTATACTCCTCAAGATCCCGGACTTTTGCTCCGTTCTCCTGTTCTTCTCTGTTTTTTCCGTCCATTTTCATTCCCCTTATGTTCTTTTCGGACTTATTTTCTGCCGCCCTTTCGGCCGCAGTTTGATTCCGCTCTAGTGTACCATATTTTTCTCTATTTTGGGAGGTATATTTTCTGCCCCGCATATATGAGATCTTCCACCGCGATCTGGTTCAGTTCGCAGATATCTTTCACTCTGCTCATCGTTCCGTAATATCTCTCACTGATTTTCGAGAGGCTGTCCCCCTTCTGTACGGTGTACTCCTGCCAGACCTGCGCGGCGGTTTCTGCCGTCTCACTGCCGGAAGCAGTTCCCGGGGCGGACGATGGCTCTGCTCCCGGTGCTGGATCTGTCTGCACCGTACCGGTATTGTTCTCCGCTGCACCAGTCTGCTCCCCGCCGGATGTGCTTTGCTCTCCGCTGCCTGCCGGATCCGTTCCGGATAAATTCTGCTCCTCACTTACCGCCGCGCTCCCGCTCTCATTTTCCGTTTCCAGTTCCGTTCCTGTGCTTTCCGGTGTCGAAGTATTTTCCCCTGTGTTTCCCTCTTCCGCCGCTGATGCTTCCGCTGCACTCTCCGCCGTCTGTGTCTTCTCTCCCTGTACGTTTCCCGCCACTGCTACCGTCTGCTCCTTTGTTTTCCCCGGAAACGGCAGCGCATCTCCGTATTTCTGCGTCACCGTCACAAGAAGCGCCGCAGCCGCGCATGCTGTCATCGCATAGAGGATCGGCTTTCTGTGATCGTGTTCCGGCTCCTCCCCGCTCTTCTCCTCAATCATCTTCCGAAAATCGCTGACAGCGCGGTCGGGCACGCTCTCTCCGTTTTCGATCGACCGGTTCTGATTCTGATCGATCAGATACGACTGCATCGGCTCATTCTTTTCATAATAAATGTAAAAGCCTCCCGTGCTCCGCAGGGTGCCGCCCTCGTACGTATAGAAGGTTTCCTCTTTTTCCTGTCCGTTGACGCGGAACAGCGTCTTGTCATTTCCGCCGAAGTGGTTCAGATGCGCTCGGATGATCTGTTCATTCAGATCCTCCCCGTATCCCGGAAGAGAAAGTGCCCAGCCGAGGATCTGCTGGTTTTTGAAATATTTTTCCATCACATCGTGGACCTCCGTCCATACTGCATCATCGAAGACCAGGTGATCCGGCGCCGGCTCCATCGTATGAATCGCGGCCGCGCTGCGGATAAAAAAGTAGGAAATTCCGTCCGCCCACTTAAATTCACCGAACAGCATGGCGGCACGTCCCTCTGGTGCGGAAAAATATTTTTTCAGAAAGGTTCCGACATAATCTTCCAGATAAATCCGCTCCCTGCCGTTCGTATCACCGACCTGGCGGATATTTTTCGGCAGATGAAAGTATCCCTCGTTGCCGTTCGCCTGCTCTTTGTTTTCTTTATAGACAATCTCAATCATGCTTTTCACCCCTTTTTGCCTACTTTATCACGGATGTTCCGCGAAAAAGATCGTTTTGGGGCAGGGCTGTCACGGTTTTTTCCGACTGTTTTCCCGTTTTTCTGCACCGGAGGGCATGTCATGTTTTTTTCATTGCAGGAATAGTTTATACCATATACGGTTAAACTGTGGATGATTCTTCTGAAAGGCAGGTACCGGTCATGTTTCGAAAAAAAGACGCCGAAGTTTACTACATCAATGAGCGAAGCCGCAGCGCCAGCGAAGAGCTGGCGTCGCTGTTTTCTTACTGCATTCAAAAGGACGGACGCATGTTCCGTGAACTGGTATTTCTCTGCATCGGAAGCGACCGGATCACTGGGGATTCCTTAGGACCGCTGATCGGGTACCAGCTTTCGCCGTACTGCAGCCGCATTTTTCATGTCTACGGAACGCTGGATGACCCGGTGCACGCCCTGAATCTACCGGACCGGATTTCGTACATCCATTCCCGCCACCCGGAGGCACTGCTCGTTGCGATCGATGCTTCGCTTGGTTCGCGGCGTCATCAGGGATACATCACGATCGGAAACGGGGCGATCCGGCCAGGCGCGGGGGCAGGGAAGACGCTGCCCGAGGTCGGGGATATTTTTATCACAGGCATTGTGAATGTATCGGGCAGTTTTGAACAGCTTCTTCTGCAAACAACCCGGCTTGCCACGATTTTCCATATGGCGGAATCCATCTCGCAGGGAATCCTGCTCGCCTGCCGGGAACTTGAGGCGGCCGGGACAAGCGAACTTCTGCTTTAAGAAAAACTGCAGACAGCAAAACAGGCAGAGACTGCACCATTTTCCGGTGTGGCCTCTGCCTGTTTTCTTTTGTCATTTATTTCGAAAAATCTTATTTACAGAACTCTTTTACCTGCTCGTAAACGCCCTCGCCGTCGAGTTTGTATTTTGCAAGAAGAGCGGCTGCCGGGCCGGACTCTCCGAAGACGTCCTGTACACCGATTTTTTTCACCGGAACCGGGCATTTCTCTGCCAGTGCATCGCAGACTGCGCTTCCAAGTCCTCCGATCACCGAGTGCTCTTCTACGGTTACGACTTTGCCAGTCTCTTTTGCTGCTGCAACGATCAGCTCCTCATCCAGCGGTTTGATGGTGTGGATGTTGATGATCTTGGCATCAATGCCGTCTGCGGCAAGTTTCTCTGCTGCTTCCAGAGCGGAGCTTACGCAAAGGCCTGTTGCAACGATGGTGACATCCTTGCCTTCACGGAGAACAACGCCTTTTCCGAGTTCAAATTTGTAATCCGGTCTGTCGTTGATCACCGGCACTGCCAGACGTCCGAAACGAAGGTAAACCGGTCCGTTGTATTCATAAGCTGCTTTCACGCAGGCTTTTGCCTCTACATCATCTGCCGGGTTCAGGATGACCATGCCCGGGATGGTTCTCATCAGGGCGATATCCTCGTTGCACTGATGTGTTGCGCCGTCTTCTCCTACGGAAATTCCGGCATGGGTAGCACCGATTTTTACGTTCAGATGCGGGTATCCGATGGAGTTGCGCACCTGCTCAAACGCACGGCCTGCGGCAAACATCGCGAAGGTGCTTGCGAACGGAACGATGCCTGTGGTGGAAAGACCGGCAGCGATTCCCATCATATTACATTCTGCGATACCACAGTCGATGTGACGGTCCGGATATGCTTTTTTGAACACACCGGTCTTGGTTGCTGCTGCAAGGTCAGCGTCGAGTACGATCAGATTGTCATGCTCTGCGCCAAGCTCAACCAGTGCATTACCGTAACTTTCTCTTGTTGCGATTTTCTTTACTTCTGACATAATGCTTCACCTGCCTTTTCCAGTTCTGCCATAGCAATTGCGTACTCTTCATCGTTCGGAGCTTTTCCGTGCCAGCCTACCTGGTTCTCCATGAAGGAAACGCCTTTTCCTTTTACGGTCTTTGTGATGATGGCGGTCGGCATGCCTGTTACGGTGCGCGCCTCATCAAATGCAGCTTTCAGCTGATCGAAATCGTTGCCGTCCGCTACGTTGATTACGTGGAAGTTGAATGCCTCGAATTTTTTGTCGATCGGGTACGGGCTGTTGACATCTGCTACGTTTCCGTCGATCTGAAGTCCGTTGTTGTCTACGATCACAACGAGGTTGTCCAGATGTTTTGCTCCGGCAAACATGGCTGCCTCCCAGACCTGTCCTTCCTGGATTTCACCATCGCCAAGAAGTGTATAAACACGAAATGCTTTGTTCTGCAGTTTTGCACCGAGTGCCATTCCGACTGCTGCGGAGATTCCCTGTCCGAGGGAACCGCTTGACATATCAACGCCCGGGATATGTTTCATATCCGGATGTCCCTGCAGGTAAGAGCCAAGGTGACGAAGGGTCAGCAGGTCTTCTTTCGGGAAGTAACCTTTTTCAGCCAGTGCTGCGTAGAGTCCCGGCGCTGTGTGGCCTTTCGAAAGTACAAAACGATCGCGGTCCGGATCTTTTGGATTTTTCGGGTCCACGTTCATTTCTTCAAAATACAGATACGTGAAAATATCGGCTGCAGACAGAGATCCGCCCGGATGGCCGGCCTTTGCTGCATGAACGCCGCTGACGATCCCTTTGCGGATCTCATTGGCCGCCTTCTTAAGTTCTAACTTT
>OBHX01003626.1_pt1 | contig 10827 bp, 8 predicted proteins | sample 1519331 | NCBI WGS metagenome assembly OBHX01 (sample SAMEA2602897, study PRJEB22501) | metagenome
TGTTCTTCGACTACACCGAGCCGCTGGTACGCTTTCTGCTGGACTATCTGGCGGTGATGGGACTGTTTGTGGCAGTCGGATTTTTGCTTTTACATGTAATTAAGCCCGCCCGTTCCGCTGAATAATTCTATCGATTTCATATTGTACCTCTTGTTCTGACAAAGTCAGTTACCATCATGTCGAGCTTGGCACAGGAAGAAAGCCGCTCCATTTCGGAGAACGTGACCTGGGGACAACGGAAGCGGTTTGCGGATGGAAAGGTCAACCTCCCATACAAGCAATTCCTCGGTTACCGCAACAGCCATGAGCCGATCATTACGACGGAAGAGTTCGACAAAGTTCAGACGGAGCTTGTGCGGCGCAAACAGATCAGTCGCCAGTACAGCGGAAAGAGTATTTTTTCTTCCCGTATCATCTGCGGGGACTGCGGCTCCTACTTTGGCTCGAAAGTCTGGAACTCGACCTCAAAATACCGCAGGGTCATCTGGCAATGCAACGGCAAATTCAAGGGTGAGCACAAATGCGAAACGCCGCATCTGGACGAGGAAACCATTAAAGCGCGGTTCGTGACCGCCCTTAACGCTATCATCGAAAGCAAAGACAACATCCTTGAGGATTGCCGATTGATGCAAGCCACCCTGACAGACTGTACAGGCATTGATACAGAAATTGAGAGCCTGCTTGAGGAGATCGATGTGGTGACCGAACTGACAAAACGCTGCATTGCCGAGAACTCGCAAACGGCACAGAACCAGGAAGAATACGCCGCCCGGTACAATGGGTTTGTGGAGCGGTATGAAAAAGCCAAGGCACAGCTTGAGCAGCTCCGCACTACAAAAGCTGCACGGGAAGCCCAGGCAGAAGCCATCGGAGCGTTTATGTTTGAGGTGCAGGAATTGGATTCCCTCACCGAGTTTGACGAAAAGCTCTGGCTCACCATTATCGACACGATAACCGTCCACGCCGACGGACGGATGACCTTCAAATTCCAGGGCGGTACAGAAATCGAGGGGTAAATTGTTCGTAGAAATCTTTGATATACTTGATTCGAGCCATTCTTAGCACCTTTCTGCCACCTCATTAGTCTTGGACAAACTAATGGTAGCGGTTATTTCAGGTGCTGACAATGGCTCATTTTTATGCTGTTTGGGATGCTTACTTTTGGGGACCTTTTGTGATACTTTCATTTTACTGAAAACAATCTAACGGATGAGGACAGCCCTCTGTTTGGTTGGTTTTTATGAAAGAAAAAACCAAAAATAGACGAGATTTGTTGTTGTTTCATTTCAGACTTCTCATTGACAAACAGTGAAACAGATGTTATAATAACATCGTTATCGATCATGCCGTTATCGTAATTTAGGGAGGTCAATACATGGCCAATAGGGATCATTCCTTGGATGACGGGATCATTCAGGCTGCTTATTCGGAATTTCTTGCTTACGGCTTTCAGAAAGCCTCTCTGCACAAGATCGCCGAAAAAGCCGGTGTTACTACGGGGGCAATCTACACAAGATACAAGAATAAAGACGCGTTGTTTGCCAGTCTGCTTCAGGATTTTTTTGAGACGATGCAGGTTCTCTTTGCTCCCGTCGCGGAAGAATACGAAAAAGCAAAGTGCAGCGCACAACCGGAAGATATCCTCCGCGCTATAAACGCCGAGGAACAAGTATATTTTCGGCTCCTGACCGAGCACCATGACGACTGCACTTTATTTTTCTGCCGCAGCGATGGCAGCTCCATGGAAACCACGCTGCATGAACTGATGGATCAAAAAGCGGAACAAACGGTAGAGTTCTTTTCACATATCTATGGAAAAGTGCCAAATGCCGATGCAATTCGTCTTTTGATGGGCTCACAGTTCTGGTACTTCCGCCAGCTGCTGGATCAGCATATGGAGGAAGGCAGAATGCTTACCTGCTTACAGGCAGTCCTTGATTTCACCAACGCTGGCTGGCGGCAGCTATGCGATACCTTGCAATAAATCCGAAAAGTTGATTCGGACGGTCCATCCGTCCGTTTCTTACGGCCGCCGGTTAGAGGCAGCTAACCAATAAGAAAAGAGTTTGCGATGATAGAGTTTGAATTTGAATTCCAATATGCGGAGGCAAAGCTGCCCATCCTCCGACAGGTCGGCGGCGGCATCCCAGCGGGACGCTGCGTGGTGCTCTGCGGAGGCAGCGGATGCGGAAAATCTACGCTGATGCGGTGCATCAACGGACTAATCTCACAATTTTACGAGGGAGAGCTGAAGGGCTTTTGCCGCCTGAACGGGCAGGACACCGCCGGGCTGCGTATCGGCGAGATTGGCGAGCTGGCAGCATCGGTATTTCAGGATCCGCGAAGTCAGTTTTTTACCGTGAACAGTTCCAATGAAGTGGCCTTCGGTCTTGAAAATCACGGTCTGCCGCAAGATAAAATCCGCCAGCGGGTGGAGGAGGCCTTCCGGATCTTTCATCTGGAGCGGCTGAAGGATCGCAATGTCTACGAGTTGTCCAGCGGCGAACGGCAGCTCATCTCCATCTTGTCCGCGTGGGCAATGGACACAGATATTTTTCTGCTGGACGAGCCCACGGCCAATCTGGACTTTGCAGCCACGCAGCAGTTAAAAGAGATTCTGCTTGCCCTGAAAAAGCAGGGCAAAACGCTGCTGCTCAGCGAGCACCGACTCTACTATCTTGCCGACATTGCCGACGAATTTTGGGTCATGGCAGACGGCGAGATCAAAGGAAAATACACTGCCGCAGAGACAAAGGCGTTCTCAGTGGAGCAGAGACAAACACTTTCTCTGCGCACGCTCGACCTTGCGGAGATCACCGTGCCGGAGAAAGAGCCGCTGCCGAAAACTGCGCCGACGGCGCTTGCCGTCTCAGATGTCCGCTATACATACGGCAGGAAGGCCGGAGATACCCTCTCTGGTGTCAGCTTTTCCGTCCGTGAGCATGAGATCGTCGGCCTTGTGGGCGCAAACGGCTGCGGCAAAACGACCATCGGCAAGCTGATTGCAGGGCTTTACCGCCCCTCCGGCGGCAGGATAATGCTTTTCGGAAAGCCGCAAAATCCAAAGCAGCTGCAAAAGCAAGTGCTGTTCATCCTACAGGAGGCGGAGTTCCAGTTCTTCACAGGCTCCGTCCTGCACGAACTGCAATACGACCATGCGGTGACACCGGAGTTTGAAGCAAAAACGGAAGCGCTGCTGAAAAGTATGGATCTATGGGACTGCCGCGACCGGCATCCCTTTTCCCTCTCCGGCGGGCAGATGCAGCGTTTGACGCTGATGATGGCGTATCTATCCGACAAGCCAATCGTCATACTGGACGAGCCGACAGCAGGACAGGATGCGGAAAGTCTGGAGCGGTGCGCGGCGCTGATCCGGGAGATGCGGAAGGAAAAGACTGTTCTCATCATCACCCACGACCCTGAGCTAATTGCAGGTGCGTGTGACCGCTGCATTGGGCTGTCGGATGGGCATGCAGAAATAGAATTACCCGTTCATTCGGAACGAGATTTGCAAGCGGTACGGCAATATATGGAGCGCTTCCATCCTTCCGATGCTCCTGCGAAAAAACAGCATAAGCAGCGATTCCACCCGGCAACGAAGCTGCTTTACTGGCTGGCCCTGTTGGTCGTGATCTCCACATCCAGCAACCACTTAGTTTATGCCGCATATGCGGCACTGATCCTGCTGACCGCAGCGGACGGCTGGTTCGGAACGGCGCTGGCAGGCGGGATGAGCTTTGGGGTGCTGTGGGCGGCAAACGCTCTGCTGCCGGGCACGGTGTTTTCCTTTATGTTAGTGCTATTCCCGCGTATCATTGCCGTTGGCATTTCCATGCGGACGCTGATTGGGCGGAATGAAGCCAGCCGCACCCTGGCGGCGCTGCGTAATCTGCACCTGCCGGAACGGCTCATTATGATCGTCGCTGTAATCTTCCGCTTCTTCCCCGTTCTGTCGGGAGACATGAAGCTACTGCGGCAGTCCATCCGGACGCGGGGCGCGTTTGTGACGCCATGGCAAAAGCTGCGTGCGCTGCCATCCTATATCGAAATACTGACCGTGCCGATGGCTTTGCGCGTTATCCGCATCGCCGAGACGCTGTCTGCCTCCGCCGAAACACGGGGCATCGACTTAACCCGCCGCAAAAGCAACTATCTGTCGCTTCGGTTTTCTGCGTGGGATGTTGTGTTCTGTGTCCTGCTGGCAGCATCGGTCGTTGCCGGCCTTATCCTGTGACCGCCGTCTTTGGATTACCCGCGACGTTCAACCATATTTCATTCAAAAAGGAGTCTTTCCCATGAGCAATGCAACCACCAATAAGCTGAAAATCAAGGACATCATCACCGTTGTCCTGCTGGCTCTGATCAATGTGGTCATTTTCTTCGCCAGCTCCGTCCTGTACGCAACGCCCATTACCATCATTCTGATGCCGGTGTTTTTCGCCCTGCTGGAGGGCATCGTCTATTTCATCATCGGCACGAAGGTGAAAAAGCCCGGTGCGATCCTGGTTTACAGCATTGTCCGCGCCATTATGGGCGGATATCTGCCGTACATCATCCTCTTTATTCTCTCCGGCGTCATTGCTGAACTGCTGCTGTGGAAGATGGGCTACGGCAATGCGAAGGCTCTGACCGTCAGTTACGTCATCAATCAGGTGCTGGCCGCATTCGGCAGCACTATCATTCCCTACGCCATCGCTGCCAAGGCTATGGCGGATCAGATGGTCACTGATGGCCGTCAGGACGCCATTCTTGCCGCATCCCAGATGCTGCAGTCCTGGGTGTCTGTGGCGCTGGTGGCCGGTGTGATCGTGGCGGCATTCATCGGAGCAGCTATCGGCAAGGGCATCGTGAAGAAGCATCTGGCTGCCTGATCTGCCTTGGAGGAATTACCCATGAATCAGAACACGAAGCAAAAACGCTCTGCCGCCTCGTGGCTGGTAGATCTGGCAAAGGGGCGGTACGGAGAATACGCCCTGAGTGTCCTTGCGGCGCTGCTGGGCGTCGCCTGCTCGCTTATTCCGTACTTCATCATCATTCAGATCATTACCGCACTGGTCGGCGGCACGGCGGAGCTGACGCAATGCCTGACGCTCTGCGCGTGGATGGCGGGCTTCTGGGTGCTGCGCTATTTGCTGCACAGCGTGTCCACCTCGCTTTCCCACCATGCGACGTTCCATGTGCTGGCCAATACCCGCGCCCGGCTTCTCGATAAGCTGGCCACGCTGCCTTTGGGCACGGTGCTGGACCGTTCCTCCGGCTCCTATAAGAACATTATCGTGGAGCGGGTGGACTCCATTGAAACCACTCTTGCCCACTTGCTGCCGGAGATGACTGCCAATATCGTCGGTGCCTTGGCGGTGCTGGTGCTGCTGTTTATCGAGGACTGGCGCATGGGGCTTTCCATGCTGATCGTCGTACCTCTGGGCATTATCTGCTTTATGTCCATGTTCAGCGGCTATCACGAGAAGTTTCAGCGCACGGTCACCGCGACAAAGGCGCTGAACGACACGGCTGTGGAATACATCAGCGGCATTGAGGTCATCAAGGCCTTCGGTCAGTCCAAAACCAGCTACGCAAAGTTTGTCTCCGCCGCAAAGGAAGGGGCAGACTGCTTCATCGACTGGATGCGGGGCAGCCTCTTCGGGCAGGTGGCGGGCATGGCGATATTTCCCTCTACGCTGCTGGGCATTTTACCGGTGGGCTGCGTTCTTTATATGCATGGCACTCTGTCGGCAGAGACGTTCCTGACGGTTATCGTTCTGTCCTTCGGCGTTATGCAGCCGCTGATCACCGCCTTTTCCTACACAGACGACATCGCCCAGGTAACGACCATCGTCGGCGAGGTGGCGGAGGTGCTGTCCGGTGAGGATATGCATCGCCCGGAAAGCGCAGAAAAGCTGCCGGCCGATAACGCCATCCAACTGAAGGATGTCCGCTTTGCCTATCACGACAAGGAGGTACTGCACGGAATCGATCTGCACATTGCCCCGGGGACGGTCAATGCCCTTGTAGGCCCCTCCGGCAGCGGAAAGTCCACCATCGCCCGGCTTATCGCCTCCCTTTGGGACGTGAAGGACGGCTCTATCGAACTGGGCGGCGTGGACATTCGCACGCTGCCGCTGGCGGAGTGCACAAAGCGCATCGCCTATGTATCCCAGGACAACTACCTCTTTGACCTTTCTGTCATGGACAATATCCGCATGGGCAGAAAGGGCGCGACCGATGCGGAGGTCATTGACGCCGCGAAGAAATGCGGCTGCCACGAGTTCATCATGGGGCTTGAAAACGGCTATCAGACCGTGTGCGGCGCATCCGGCGGGCATCTGTCCGGCGGTGAGCGGCAGCGCATCTCCATTGCCCGGGCCGTGCTGAAGGACGCGCCCATCGTCATTCTCGACGAGGCAACCTCCTACACTGACCCGGAAAACGAGGCGGTCATCCAGTCGGCACTGGCAAGGCTGGTGCGGGGCAAGACGCTGCTGGTCATTGCCCACCGGCTGTCCACCATCGCCGACGCCGACCAGATCATCGTTGTGAATCACGGCAAGATAGAAGCCGCCGGCACACAGGCGGAGCTTCTTGCGTCCTGCCCGCTTTATCAAGCCATGTGGGAAGCCCACATCAGCGTCAAAGACGATGGGGAGGTGGCGTAATGCTCCAGACACTGAAAAAGTTCTTCGCCTTCTGCGGGGTGGACAACCGCAGGCTGTTTATGGCATCCATCTGGCTGGGCGTGGTCAGCGCCATCTGCTCCGCTATGCGTATTCCGGCAGCCGCCATCGTCATTCAGGCGCTGCTGGAAAAGAATGTCACCATGGCGACTTTATGGATAAGCCTTGGCATCATCGTGGTTTCTCTGATCGTGACTATCGCCATCAACATGAAGGCTACCATGCTCCAGACCCGTGCGGGCTACCGCGCCTGCGCCAACAAACGCATCGAAATCGCCGAGCACCTGCGCTACCTGCCTATGGGCTGGTTCAATGACAATAGCCTGGGCGAGGTGACCTCCGTCACCACCAACACCATGGAAAACATGGCGAATGTGGCTACCCGCGTGGTAATGGTCACGACCCGCGGCTTTCTGACCTCCGGCATCATCGCGGTGATGATGTTCCTCTTTGACTGGCGTATGGGGCTTATTACGCTGGCGGGACTGGTGCTGTTCTTCGCCGTCAACGCCTTGTTGCAGCGGGGGGGGGAAAAACTTTGCCACCGCCAGGTCAGCGCCGACCGACGCCCTGTTGTCAACATTTTGGGATATTTTGCGGGGACCGCCGAGGTCAAGAATTTCGACCTGACCCACGATTCCGCAACGCAGGTACACGGCGCTGTGGAGGAAGCCCGCAGGGCGTCCTTTGCCATGGAGATCCCGTCGGTACTTTATATGCTGGCGCAGTTTGTTGTCAACAAGCTCACCGGTGTCGCCGTCTGCGCGGCCGCCATCGTCTTTTACTTCGGCGGAACGATGGAGCTGACAAACTGCCTTTTGATGCTGATCTGCTCCTTCATCCTCTTTGAGCAGCTGGATTCTGCCGGGAGCTTTTCGGCTCTGTTCCGCTCCATCGACATCGGCGTAGATAAGGCAAACACGATTCTGCGCGTAGAACCCATGGACATCGATGGCGAAAACCTGACGCCGGAGCGGGAGGACATTGAACTTCACCATGTAGATTTCTCCTACGACAGCAAGTCCATTCTGCACGATGTATCCCTGACCATTCCGGAGAAAACGACTGTCGCCATCGTCGGTCCCTCTGGCAGCGGCAAGACCACGCTGTGCAATCTCATGGCGCGGTTCTGGGATGTGCAGTCAGGCAGCGTGCGCCTCGGCGGACGGGATGTGCGGGAATACAGCTATGACAGTCTCATCCGCAATTTCTCCTTCGTGTTCCAGCGGGTCTATCTGTTCTCGGACACCATTGCCAACAATATCCGCTTTGGAAAGCCCGATGCCTCCATGGAGGAGGTGCAGGCCGCCGCGAAAAAAGCCCGCTGCTACGACTTTATCATGGCACTGCCGGACGGCTTTGACACTGTTATCGGCGAGGGCGGCGCGACCCTCTCCGGCGGTGAGCGCCAGCGCATTTCCATCGCCCGGGCCATCATGAAGGATGCGCCCATCATCATTCTGGACGAGGCCACCGCCAACGTGGACCCCGAGAACGAGAAGGAGTTGATGGAGGCTGTCTCGGAGCTGACCCATGACAAGACGGTCATCATGATCGCCCACCGGCTGAAAACTGTGCGCCATGCCGACCAAATTTTTGTTGTCGATCACGGTGAGATCGTTCAGCAGGGCACCCATGACGAGCTGGTGGCCATTCCCGGAAAATACAAAGAATTTATCGACATCCGAAAAAAGGCGGAAGGTTGGAACCTTGCAGAATAAAGGAGAAATCACTATGAATGAAACAAAAAAGCTCAAAGGCAGAGATCTGATCACCATCGGAATTTTTTCCGCCCTGTATTTTATACTGAACCTCGCGGCAATGATCACCGGATTTGTGCCGGTGCTCTGGCTGCTGCTTCCGGGCGTTGCCGGAGTTCTCACCGGCATTCCGTTCATGCTGATGGGATCAAAGGTGCAAAAGCCCGGAGCCATTCTCATCATGGGTCTGATCACCGCCGTTCTCTACTTTGTGACAGGGCAGTTTACCGTGCTGCTGCTCATCACCTTCGCCGTCGCCTGCATTCTGTCAGAGGCATATCGGGCAATCACGAAATACGATAACCGTTTCATTCATATGGCGATTTCGTTTATTCTCTTTTGCTACGGCATGCTCGGCTCTCCTCTTGCCATCTGGGTATACAAGGACAGCTTTTTAACACAGATCCAGCAAAACGGAATGTCCGCCGAATATGTTGAGTCGCTTTCCGGGCTGATATCCGTACCGATGCTGATTGCCCTGTGCATTTCCCCGATTGTCGGCGGTGCAATCGGAGCGTTGATTTCAAAGGGGCTGTTTCGCAAACACTTCCGCAAGGCGGGAATTGTATGACAAGACGAATCAGCGTCCTTGATCCGAGAGTCGGTATTTGGTTGCTGCTGCTCGCAAATGTCGGCATGTTCTGTGAAAAATACACATGGCAGGGCATCGCATTATCCAGCATGTTTTTATTGTTTCTTCTGCTATATCGGCAGTATTCGGCCGTATGGAAGGGTGCATTGCTGATTGTTGTTTTTCGCCTGCTGCTAAAATATTTCTTCCCGCTGTGCCCCCACTTTGTCAACATGGTTTTCCCCGTGCTGATCAACTACACACTGCGTATGATGCCTTGCATTTTAGCTGGAATTTTGCTGGTGCGTAACGCTTCTATGCAAAAAATGGTTGTCGCCATGCGGGCTTTGCATCTGCCGCAGAGCTTTATCACCGCCATCTCCACCACGCTCCGGTATTTCCCGGCAATCAAGGAGGAGTTCGGGCATATCCGGGCGGCGGCAAAGCTGCAAAACATTCCCCTGACCGAAATGCTGGAATCCACGGTCGTACCAATCATGATGTCGGCGGTCAACACTTCGGACGAAATTGCTGCGGCAGCTGTCGTAAGAGGCATCGAAAACCCCTGCAAAAAGACGAGCTATATCCGGCTCCGTATCACCATTTCCGATTGGCTCATCATGGCGCTGGCAACGCTTTGCACGGCCACAACTATATGGATGGGGTATCGGCTATGATCCAATTTCAAAATGTAAGCGCCACAATACAGGGCAACAGAATTCTGGATAACATCAATCTGACAGTAAACGATGGGGAGTTTGTTCTCCTATGCGGAGAGAGCGGCTGCGGCAAAACGACGCTGACACGCCTTGTAAATGGGCTGATTCCTCACTTTGTCAAGGATGTTAAGGTTGATGGTACTGTTACGGTCGAGGGCATGAAAATTTCCGATTCGCCCATGTACAAAATCGCCGAATCGGTCGGTTCGGTTTTCCAGAACCCGAAAACACAGTTTTTCAACACCGATTCCTCTGCCGAGATTGCCTTTGGGCTGGAAAATATCGGCGCAGACCGGGATTCCATGCACAAAAGAGTAGCAAAAACCATATCCGATCTGGGAATTGAAACCCTGGCAGACAGAAGCGTTTTCTCCATGTCCGGCGGAGAGAAGCAGCTGCTCGCTTTCGCCTCGGTATATGCCATGAATCCGCAGGTTTATGTTCTCGATGAACCGTCTGCAAATTTGGATTACGAGGCAATGGGAAAGCTGCGCAGAATTCTTGAGATCGTTAAAAAGGGTGGCCATACCGTGCTGATTGCCGAACACCGGCTGTCCTATCTGTCCGGGCTTGCCGACCGGATCGTTTACCTGAAAGCCGGGCGGATTGAAAGAGAATTCACGGCAGCGGAATTTGCCGTCCTTCCCGAAAGCGAACGGAGCGCCATGGGTCTGAGAAGCATCCGCTCCGAGGAAATAAAAATCCCCGAGCACACGTTTATGCAGCCGAATGCCTCTCTTGCGGTGCATCATATTTCCGTGCAACGAAAAAAGCGGCTAATTCTCAACGATCTTTCTCTTTCCGCCAATGACGGAGACATCATCGGGATCGTAGGAAGAAACGGAAGCGGAAAATCCACCTTATGCAGCAGCCTCTGCGGTCTTTTACCGACTGCCAGCGGAGAAGTGATTTTCCGCGGCGGGAAGCTATCCCGCAGTGCAAGAACCAAGCAGTTCGGTATGGTGATGCAGGATGTCAACCATCAGCTTTTTTCGGACAGTGTGAAAAACGAGTGCTTGTCGGCCAATCCGAATGCCACCAATCAGGAGATTGAGAATCTGCTGAACAGCTTTGACCTGCTTGACTGCATCGACCGGCATCCGCTT
>OBHX01003632.1_pt1 | contig 10819 bp, 7 predicted proteins | sample 1519331 | NCBI WGS metagenome assembly OBHX01 (sample SAMEA2602897, study PRJEB22501) | metagenome
CGGGATGGCGCTCAGGGGGTGTGTAAGGACGACAGGAAGAAGATGCCAGACAATCAGAGAGAGGAGGGGAATGGTCGCAGAAAACAAAAAAAAGAGAACCGCAGTTTTGTCGGGTGGCCTTTTTTAAAAAAAAGAAGCAGCAGGGGGGGGGGGGGGGGGAAAAACCCCCCCCCCCCCGCCATATCGCTGTTATCATGGACGGCAACGGGAGATGGGCCAAGCGTCGGGGCCTGCCCCGCACCGCCGGACATAAGGTGGGGGCGGAGGTGTTCCGCAAGATCGCTACCTACTGCAAGGAGCTGGGAGTGGAGTACCTGACGGTATACGCATTCTCCACGGAGAACTGGAAGCGCCCGGCGGACGAGGTCAACACCATCATGGGCCTTCTGAAGCAGTATATGCTGGAGGCCATCGACTCCATGGAGCGGGATCAGATCCGGCTGCGGTTTCTGGGGGACATGAGCGCCCTTTCGCCGGAGCTGCAGGAGCTGGCCCGGCGCACCAACGAGATATCCTCCCACATTCGGGGCTTTCAGGCCAACGTCTGCCTGAACTACGGCGGCCGGGATGAGCTGCTGCGGGCGGCCCGGCACTTTGCCGCCGACTGTGTGGAGGGCCGCTGCCGCCCGGAGGAGCTGGATGAGGAGCGATTCTCCGGCTACCTGTTTACGGACGGTCTCCCGGATCCGGAGCTCATCATCCGCACCAGCGGAGAGGAGCGGCTGTCGGGCTTTCTGCTGTGGCAGTGCGCCTATTCGGAGCTGTATTTCTGCGATACCCTGTGGCCGGACTTCGGGCCGGAGGATATGGACCGGGCCATCGTGGCGTATCAGCAGCGTGACCGCCGGTTCGGCGGGATAAAATAAAGAGGAAAGCATATGAAACAGAGAATTATCGTGGCGGTGATCGGCATCCCGCTGCTGCTGGCCATCCTGTGCGTGGCACCGGACTGGGCCACGGCGGCGCTGTTGGCAGCGCTGAGCGTGGTGGGTACCCATGAGCTGCTGGCGGCTGTGTGCGGGCCGGAAAAGACCCGGCGCTGGACGGCGCTGCCGGCGGTGATGGGCATATTAGTGGTGCTGCATTTTTACGGTGCGGGCCATGGGTGGCAGCTGCCGCTGGGCATCGTGGACGGGCTGCTGCTGGTGGGCGTGATAGCGCTGCCGGCGGCGGGCGTGCTGACCTACGGCAAGCCCCACGCCCTGACCCTGCTGGATGTGTGCGTCATGGCGCTGGCGGGGCTGGCCATCCCGGCCTCCTTCAGCTGCCTGCTGCTGCTGCGGCTGCTGCCCTACGGCGGCGGACTGGTGTTGGTGCCGCTGGTGGCGGCCTTCTGCAGCGACTCGGCGGCCCTGTTTACCGGTATGGCCTGCGGCAAGCACAAGCTGTCGCCGCTGGTAAGCCCCCACAAGACTGTGGAGGGCGCCGTGGGCGGCCTTGTCGGCGGCGTGCTGGGCATGGTGATCTTCCGGATCATCTTTTACCTCTGTACCCTGCAGCCCCTGCACATCGGCGGCTGCATCCTCATGGGTCTGGTGGGCGCTCTCATGGGCCAGCTGGGCGACCTGAGTTTTTCGGCCATCAAGCGCCAGTACGGCATCAAGGACTATGGGCGGCTGCTGCCGGGTCACGGCGGCGTGCTGGACCGGTTCGACAGTGTGCTGTTTGCTGCGCCGGTGCTGTGGCTCATGACCTGCTGGGTCATCGGTCTGTAACAAGGAGAAACGATTATGACAAAGACTGTTGCGGTCTTGGGTTCCACCGGCTCCATCGGGCGGCAGACGCTGCAGGTGGTGCAGGAGCTGGGACTGACGGTGGCGGCGCTGACGGCCAACCGCCAGGTGGATCTGCTGGAGCAGCAGGCTCGCCAGCTCCATCCGAAGCTGGCGGTGCTGTATGACCGGGCGGCGGCGGGAGAGCTGCGGCTGCGGCTGTCCGACACGGATATCCGGGTGGCGGAGGGGCCGGAGGGGCTTCTGGAGGCGGCGACGCTGCCGGAGGCGGACACGGTGGTCACCGCCGTCATGGGCAGCGTGGGACTGGAACCCACGCTGGCGGCTATCCGGGAGAAAAAGCGCATCGCTCTGGCCAATAAGGAGACGCTGGTGTGCGCCGGCGAGCTGGTGATGGCGGAGGCGGAGCGCTGCGGCGCCGAGATCGTGCCGGTGGATTCGGAGCACTCGGCCATTTTCCAGAGCCTGCAGGGCTGCCGGGATCGCCGGGAGGTAAAGCGTCTGCTGCTGACCTGCTCCGGCGGGCCGTTTTTCGGCCTGAGCCATGAGGAACTGGAGCATAAGACCCCGGCGGACGCTCTGAAGCACCCTAACTGGAGCATGGGGGCCAAGATCACCATCGACTCGGCCACCCTCATGAACAAGGGACTGGAGATCATCGAGGCCATGCGGCTGTACCGGCTGGCGGTGGAGCAGGTGGAGGCGGTGATCCACCGCCAGAGCATCGTCCATTCGCTGGTGGAGTACCGGGACGGGGCCATGATCGCCCAGCTGGGAACGGCGGATATGAAGCTGCCGATCCGTTACGCCTTCACATGGCCCTACCGGGCCGAGACACCGGATCGGACGCTGGATCTGCTGTCCTGCGGGCCGCTGACCTTTCAGGCCCCGGATACGGAGGCATTTCCCTGTCTGGCCATCGCCCGCCGGTGCGCCCGGACGGGCGGCACCGCCTGCGCCATCATGAACGGTGCCAATGAGGAGGCCGTGGGCCTGTTCCTGCGGCAGGAGATCGGCTTTAACGACATCGCCCGGCGGGTGGAGGACGCCCTGTGCCGGGTGGAGGTGAAATATACGCCCTCTCTGGAGGATATACTGGAGGCAGACAGACTGGCCCGTGCCGCTGTACTGAACCGGTAGGAGGAACCATGATCTATATTATTGCTGCGATCCTGATTTTCGGCGTACTCATCGCCGTACACGAGCTGGGCCATTTTCTGGCGGCCAAGGCCTGCGGTGTGCGGGTCAACGAATTTTCCATCGGTATGGGCCCCACCATCCTGCACAAGACCAAGGGGGATACCACCTACTCTCTGCGGCTGCTGCCCATCGGCGGCTTTTGTGCCATGGAGGGCGAGGAGGAGGACTCCAACGACCCCACGGCCCTGAATAACCAGAGCTTCTGGAAAAAACTCATCATTTTTGCCGCCGGGGCCTTTATGAACTTTCTGACGGGCCTGATCATCATCGTCGCCCTGTACGCCGGGGCCAAGGCATTTTACGTCCCGGTCATCACGGACTTTGCCGACGGCTGCCCCCTCCAGAGCGAGAGCGGCCTGCAGGTGGGGGACCGTCTGGTGAGCATCGACGGTGAGCGGGTGTATGTTTACAGTGACGTGAGTCTGCTGCTGGGCCGCAACAAGACCGGTGTATTCGACCTGAAGGTCAAGCGTGACGGTCAGACCGTGACCCTGAAGGACTTCCCCATGGAGCGGGCGGAGTACACCGACCAGCAGGGCCAGACCTACACGGGCTTCGGCCTGATGTTCGGGGCGGAGGAGGCCACCGTAGGCAGCCGCCTCCGGTACAGCTGGAACAACGCCGTGGACTTCGTGCGGATCGTGCGCCTGTCCCTGCAGATGCTGGTGACCGGTGAGGCGGGCCTCAAGGACGTCAGCGGCCCGGTGGGCATCGTCTCCACCATCACGGACGTGGGCGAACAGGCGGAGAGCGCCTCGGCGGCGGTGGAGAACATCGCCTATCTGGCGGCGCTGTTGGCGGTGAATCTGGCGGTGATGAACCTGCTGCCCCTGCCGGCGCTGGACGGCGGAAAGATCTTCTTTCTGGTGGTCAACGCCCTGTGTATGCTGACCATCCGCAAGAAAATTCCGGAAAAATTCGAGAGTTACGTCCATCTGGCCGGCTTCGCGCTGCTGATGCTGCTGATGCTGGTCATCACCTTTCAGGACGTGTGGAAGCTGTTTCGGTAAGAGAGAAAGAGCACACGGGACGGGGAGCGGCTTCCCGTCCCTGTGGTGCGTTTTTGCCCCATGGAGGGGGATAAACTGAGGAGGAATCAGCCATGAGCAAGCAAATTCATGTGGGCAGCGTCCCGGTAGGCGGCGGGGCGGATATCGCCATCCAGTCCATGTGCAACACCCGGACGGAGGATGTGGCCGCCACCGTGGCCCAGATCCTCCGGCTGGAGGAGGCGGGGTGCGATATCATCCGGGTAGCGGTGCCGGATATGGCGGCGGCGCAGGCCGTGGGTCGCATCCGCCGGGCCATCCACATCCCGCTGGTGGCGGATATCCACTTCGACTACAAGCTGGCGCTGGAGTGCGTGCGGCAGGGCATCGATAAGATCCGCATCAACCCCGGCAACATCGGCTCACAGGAGAAGGTGCGGGCCGTGGCGGACGCCTGCCGCAGCGAGGGCATCCCCATCCGCATCGGTGTCAACGGCGGCTCACTGGAGCGGGAACTGCTGCAAAAATACGGCGGCGTCACCCCGGAGGCGCTGGTGGAGAGTGCCATGGGCCATGTCCGCCTGCTGAACGACTGCAGCTTCGACGACATCTGCATCTCCGTGAAGTGCTCCCGTGTGCCGGTGAACATGGCGGCCTATCAGCTGCTGCACCGGCAGACGGATTACCCCCTGCATCTGGGAGTCACAGAGGCGGGTACGCCCCGGATGGGGGTACTGAAATCCGCCATCGGCATCGGCGGCCTGCTGTGTCAGGGTATCGGCGACACCATTCGGGTGAGCCTCACCGCCGACCCGGTGGAGGAGGTGCGTGCAGCCAAGGATATCCTCTCTGCCGCCGGACTGCGGCAAACGGGGCCGAACCTCATCTCCTGCCCCACCTGCGGCCGCACAAAATACGACATGATCCCCATTGCACGGGAGGTAGAGCGCCGGTTGGAGGGCTGCACCAAGCCCATCACCGTGGCGGTGATGGGGTGCGTGGTCAACGGGCCGGGGGAGGCCCGTGCGGCGGACGTGGGCATCGCCGGCGGTGACGGCGAGGGTCTGGTGTTCCGCAAGGGGGAGATCCTTTACAAGGTGCCGCAGGACAAGCTGGTGGACGCTTTGATGGACGAAATCGACCGACTATGACAGCAGGAGTGCGCTATGAGGGAACAGATCACATTTTTTGATTTTTTTGAAAGCTTCGTGCCGCCCAGAGAGCTGCGGCTGCTGTTCCACGATGCCGTGGTCACCGGTGGGTCACTGGATCGGAAACAGCGGGCGCTGGAGCTGGACGTGGCCACCGGGGAGCGCATCCCGGAGGCAGCTCAGACGGCGCTGGAGCAGCTGCTGACCCGGCAGTACGGCCTGCACCGGCTGCATCTCACCATTCATGACCGGAAGGCGGAGAAGAAAAGCGGCGGCACCGAGGTGCTGCTGGGCAAGGAGATCAAGGGCAAGCCCGTCTCCATGACGGAGCTGAACGTGAAAATGGGTACGGCCATCGTGGAGGGCAAGGTCTTTGCCGCCGAGTGCCGGGAGACCAAGCGCCCCGGTATGTGGATGCTGAGCTTCGACATGACGGACTATCAGAGCTCCGTCACCGTGCGTAAATATACCGAGGGGCAGGAGGCACTGGCCCTGCAGAACGCCATCGCCCCCGGTATGTGGCTGCGGGTGCAGGGGCAGCCGGAGCTGACCCGTGACGGCAAGGACATTCAGCTCAAGCCCTACCACATCATGAAGGTTCCCCATGAGGGCCGCAAGGACACGGCCCCGGAGAAGCGGGTGGAGCTGCACCTGCATACGAAGATGTCCAACATGGACGCCCTGACGGACACGGCCGCCGTCATTAAGCAGGCCATCTCCTGGGGACACCCCGCCATCGCCATCACCGACCACGGCGTAGCCCAGTCCTTCCCGGATGCATGGCACACCGCCAAGGGAAAGATCAAGATCCTCTACGGCGTGGAGGGGTATTATGTCAACAACCTCGACGACCGCATCGCCGTCCACGGTCCGCAGGATCAGAATTTTGCCGACGAGATCGTGTGCTTCGACATCGAGACCACGGGCCTGAAGGTGGAGCGGGAGGCCATCACGGAGATCGGCGCCGTGGTGCTGCGCAACGGCGAGGTGGCGGAGCGGTTTCAGACCTTCGTCAACCCCAACCGCCGCCTGACGCCGGAGATCGTGGGCCTGACGGGCATCACGGATGCCATGCTGGCCGACGCTCCCCAGCTGAAGGAGGCCCTGACGAGTTTTCTGGAGTTTGTGGGGGATCGCCCGCTGGCGGCCCACAACGCCGAATTTGACATCAGCTTCATCCGGGCCGGGTGCCGGAAGGTGGGCCTTCCCTTCGATCCCACCTATGTGGACTCCCTGATCTTGGCACAGAATCTGCTGCCGGAGCTGCACAAGTATAAGCTGGATATCGTGGCGGAGCATCTGGATCTGCCCGCCTTCAACCACCACCGGGCTTCGGACGATGCGGCCATGGTGGCCTATATGCTGATCCCCTTCTTCGAGAAGATGGAGCGGGAGCTGGGCATCCACCGCCTGCAGGAGATCAACGGGGAGATGCTGAAGCTGCGGCCTCAGGGCAGCAAGACCAGCCGCTTCCCCAAGCACATCATCATTCTGGCAAAGAACAAGCTGGGCCTCAAGCACCTGTATCAGCTGATCTCCGCTTCCAACCTGAAATACTTCAAGCGGGTGCCCATCATCCCCAAGACGGAGCTCATTACCCACCGGGAGGGGCTGATCATCGGCTCGGCCTGCGAGGCGGGCGAGCTGTTCCGGGCGGTGACGGATCACAAGGATTGGGCGGAGCTCAAGCGCATTGCCTCCTTCTACGACTATCTGGAGATACAGCCCATTTGCAACAATCTCTTCATGCTGCGAAACGGCGACGTGCAGTCGGAGGAGGAGCTGCGGGAGTATAACCGCACCATCGTCCGGCTGGGGGAGGAGCTGCATAAGCCCGTCTGCGCCACCGGCGACGTGCATTTTCAGGAGCCGGAGGACGAGATCTATCGCCATGTGCTGCTGGCCAGCAAGAAGTTCCCCGATGCCGATGCGCCGCTGCCCATCTACTTCAAGACCACCGACGAGATGCTGGAGGAGTTCTCTTATTTGGGGGAGGACAAGGCATATGAGGTGGTGGTGACCAATCCCCGCCATATTGCGGATCTGGTGGAGGAGATCGAGCTGCTGCCGCCGGGCCAGCTGTTCCCGCCGAGGCTGGAAAACTCCGAGGAGGACCTGAACCGTCTGGTGTGGGACAAGTGCCACGAGCTGTACGGCGACCAGCCGCCCCAGCTGATCGTGGACCGCCTGAACGTGGAGCTGGGCAGTATTCTGGGCAAGTACGACGTGGTGTATATGTCGGCACAGAAGCTGGTGCAGCGGAGCTTGGAAAACGGCTATCTGGTAGGCTCACGAGGCTCTGTGGGCTCGTCGCTGGTGGCCTATATGTCGGGCATCACCGAGGTCAACTCCCTGCCGCCCCACTACCGCTGCCCCAAGTGCCGCCATTCGGAGTTCATCACCGACGGCAGCTTCGGCTGCGGCGCCGATATGCCGGATAAGGTCTGCCCCGTCTGCGGGGAGCAGTACGTCAAGGACGGCTTCGACATCCCCTTTGAGACGTTCCTTGGCTACGGCGGCGGCAAGGTGCCGGATATCGACCTGAACTTTTCCGGGGAATATCAGGCCAGAGCCCACCGCCACGCCGTGGAGATGTTCGGTGAGACGCAGGTGTTCCGGGCCGGTACCATCGGCACCCTGAAGGACAAGACGGTGTACCCCTTTGTCAAGCACTATCTGGAGGAGAACGGCCGGGAGGTGTCCCGTGCCGAGGAGAACCGCCTCATTCAGGGCTGCGTGGGGGTGCGGCGCACCACGGGCCAGCACCCCGGCGGTCTGGTGGTGGTGCCGGATGACATGGATGTGGAGGATTTCACCGCCGTGCAGCACCCGGCGGATGCCGAGGACGCCGATACCATCACCACCCATTTTGAATACCACTGCATGGAGGATAACCTCCTGAAGCTGGATATGCTGGGTCACGATGACCCCACCATGATCCGGATGCTGGAGGATCTTACCGGCGTCAACGCCCGCCAGATCCCGCTGGACGATCCGGACACCATGAGCATTTTTGTTTCCTCCAAGGTGCTGGGCTTTGAAAACGACGAGTTGCTGGGCCCCACCGGCGCCGTGGCCATCCCGGAGTTCAACACCCGTTTCACCCGTGGGATGCTGATGGACACCCTGCCCAAGGATTTCAATACGCTGGTGCGCCTGTCCGGCTTTTCCCACGGCACGGATGTGTGGCTGGGCAACGCACGGGAGCTGATCGTCAGCGGTACCGCCTCCGTTCTGGAGACGGTGGGCTGCCGTGACGATATCATGCTGTATCTGATTTCCATGGGGCTGGACCCCAAAATGAGCTTCAAGATCATGGAGGCCGTCCGTAAGGGCAAGGTGAAAAAGGGCGGCTTTCAGGAGGGCTGGGTGGAGGCCATGCAGGAGCATAACGTCCCCCAGTGGTATATCGACTCGCTGGCCAAGATCGGCTATCTGTTCCCCAAGGCCCACGCCGTGGCCTACGTCATGATGGCCTTCCGCATCGCATGGTTCAAGGTCCACCGGCCGCTGGCCTTCTACGCCACCTTCTTCACCGTCCGGGCCAAGGCCTTCGACGCCGAGTACTGCTGCGCCGGTATCGACGCCGTGAAACAGAAGATCCGGGAGATCGAGAACAACAAGGATGCCACCGCTGTGGAGAAGAACCTGATGGTGACGCTGGAGGTGTGCTACGAGTTCTATCTGCGTGGCTTCCACTTTGATACCATCAGCATCTACGACTCCGACGCCACCGCCTTCAGGATCACGGAGAACGGCCTGTTGCCGCCCTTCATCTCCGTTCGGGGACTGGGCGAGTCGGCGGCTCTGGACACCGTGGAAAAGCGCAAGGGAAAGCGCTTCATCTCGGTGGAGGAGTTCTCCACCTGCTGTAACAAGCTCTCCAAGACCCATATCGAGCAGCTGAAGGCGCTGGGCTCCTTCGCAGGCATGGCGGATACCAGCCAGATCACCCTGTTCTGATATGGTGCGGTATATTCAGATCACGCAGGTGCCGCCCCAGCGGATGGCCCTGTGGCGCAGCTGGCTGTCCCCTCAGCGGCGGAAGCGAGCCGAAAGGATGCCGGACGACCGGGAGACGGTCTGCGGCGAGGGACTGGCCCGTGAGCTGCTGGCGGCGGCGCTGCACTGCCCGCCGGAGGAGGCACCCCTACGATACGACGCACAGGGAAAGCCCCTGACGGACGGCCTGTATCTCAGCATCAGCCACAGCCGTGGGCTGGCGGCCTGCGCCGTGGCGGACCGCCCGGTGGGGCTGGATGTGGAGCTGGTGCGGCCTGCGCCCCGGCGGGTATGGGAGCATCTTTCCCCGGAGGAGCGATCCCATGCCGCCGACGATGCGGCGTTCTTCCGGCTGTGGACCGCCAAGGAGGCGCTGCTGAAGTGCCGGGGCGGCCGGTTGGGGCAGCTGCGGGAGCCGGCGTCCTTCCTGACGCCGGAGGGCTTCGCCCTGCCGGGCTATGCCTTCTCCCCGGTGCAGCTGCCGGAGGGCTGGACAGGCACCCTGTGTCTGGCGGAAAAACGGACATAGGACCGGCCCGGTGCAGCATAGGCTGGTTCCGAGGTGGAACAGCATGATGGAACGATTTTCGCACCTGCGGCGCAAGGAGGTCATCAATATCTGCGACGGGCGGCGACTGGGCTTCGTGGGGGATCTGGAGCTGAAGGTCCCGGAGGGGGAGGTCAAGGCCCTCATCGTGTTCGGCCCCTGCCGCTTCTTCGGCCTGTTCGGCAGGGGGGAGGATTTCTACGTCCCATGGGACTGCGTGCAGCGGTTCGGGGACGACATCATCCTCATCGACAAGCCCTTCCAGCGGCGGGAGGAGGACAAAAAGCGCCGCCGCTGGGGCTGAGCCGGGACAATACGGCGAAAAAAACCGCTGATTTTCCGGGAAAGCCGCAAAAAATCCCTTGCAAACAGCTATAGACTGTGGTATGATATTTCAGCATTCCGCACAGGGGCGGACTCCCGGTCGGTGCCGCAAGGTTGGCCGGGGGGAGGAAGCCTCTGGAGGTAAGAAACTAAATTCAAAGGAGAAATGAACAAACATGGCAAACCAGAACATCGTATCCATGAAGGCCCTGCTGGAGGCCGGTGTCCACTTCGGTCACCAGACCCGCCGCTGGAACCCCAAGATGGCTCCCTACATTTACACGGAGCGCAACGGCATCTATATCATCGACCTGCAGAAGACCGTGAAGAAGCTGGAGGAGGCCTATAACTTCGTGCGCCAGCTGTCCGAGAACGGCCAGTCCCTGCTGTTCGTGGGTACCAAGAAGCAGGCGCAGGAGGCCATCAAGGACGAGGCCCTGCGCTGCAATATGTACTATGTCAACGCCCGCTGGCTGGGCGGCATGATGACCAACTTCAAGACCATGCGCACCCGTATCGACCGTCTGAACCAGCTCAAGGCCATGCAGGCCGACGGCACCTTCGATATGCTGCCCAAGAAGGAAGTCATCAAGCACCTGGGCGAGATCGAGAAGCTGGAGAAGTATCTGGGCGGCGTGAAGGAAATGAAGAAGCTGCCCGGCGCTCTGTTCATCGTGGACACCCGTAAGGAGCGCAACGCCATCGCTGAGGCCCATCGTCTGGGCATCCCTGTTGTGGCCATCGCTGATACCAACTGCGATCCCGACGAGATCGATTACCCCATCCCCGGTAACGACGACGCCATCCGTGCCATCAAGCTGATCTCCTCCATTATGGCCAACGCCATGATCGAGGGCCGTCAGGGCGAGCAGG
>OBHX01003641.1_pt1 | contig 10793 bp, 7 predicted proteins | sample 1519331 | NCBI WGS metagenome assembly OBHX01 (sample SAMEA2602897, study PRJEB22501) | metagenome
GGAACGGCGCTGGCATTAAGCCGCCGGGAAGTGCTCTGTTATCAGGTGCAGCTGGGCGCTTACAGTGAACTGGAGATTCTGGCTGGCATGCGTGAGGTATATAAACGTCCGATACATCTGACTTTTAATTCCCTGTATTACATCCCGGAGCAGTATCCGATGATCGAAGATATCATCCGAAGCTGTATGGAACTTGACTTTCAGAGTTTTATTCTGGCGGATCCGGCGCTGATCGTGTATCTTCGGAAGCAGAGGGTGGACTGTCAGATCCATCTGAGCGGAGAGATGGGAGAAAATAACAGGAAAATGTTGGAAACCTTTCAGAATCTGGATCTCAAACGTATGATTTTTCACCGAAAGAATACGATAGAAGATATGGCATCCATGATCGCGGCCCGGAAAACAGCAGGAGAAAAAAGGAGCGGGACGGAGTTTGAAGCCTTTGTGTTGAACGAACTGTGCCAGTTTTCCGGAAGCTTCTGCAATTCTCTGCACTGTGACGAACTTGGACATCTTTGTCGTGTACCGTACTGGCTGCGCCCGCAGAAAGCAGAAGATCCCGGATGGAAGAATCGGCTGGAAGTAATCCGAAAAGAAGAGAGTGTTCCGGAGAGGGATGACTATCTGTGCGGTGCCGGCGGATGTGGACTTTGTGCACTGTACCGGTTGCAGAAAGCTGGAATCACCCATCTGAAACTGGTGGGTCGTGGCAACCACAGCGAGGATATGAAAGCAGATATTCAGAATCTTCACAAATCCCTGACAATACTGAAAACAGCGGGGAGCGAAGCGGAATATTGCAGACAGATGAAACAACAGATTTTCCCAGGGGGATGCAGCAGACAGTGCTATTATAGATGAAAGGCAACGGTTCATTTTTTTCGCATTGAGCGGCCGCTATTTTTAACGGATGTAAAAAAAGCTGCCGCACAGAAGGCGACAGCTTATAAAGGGGAGGATAAGTATTTCATCTCTTCTTTCGTTATTTCGGGCCGGAGGGGGGATCCGGCACAGTTTTTCTTTCGGGCCAATGAAAAGCGTCACGCCTTTGTGTCATCTCTCCACCGGCTATTTATAGTATGACCGGAAAATGAGAAGATATTCAGAAAAAGACACAAAAGTTTCAGAATTTTTCGGATTTTTTCGGATTGAAATTCCTTGTTTCCGGAAGTAAAAAGAATTATAATGATTTGTGTGAAGGCGATTGCACAGGGTGTATAAAAAATGTGAATTTACCAGAATTTAACCTGCAATTCATAACTGTTGAACAGGCACAGGGGATAATAAATAATGGGAGCATTTCCCAAAGTGAAAAAAGGGGACGATACATATGCCGACGACATATACACATGACAAGTTTGGAAAAGATGTATACAAAAAATTACCGGAGCATATCAAGGCAGTGATTCGGAAAGGAAAGGGCGTTTATCGGATCGGTCAGCACGGACCGGATATTTTCTTTTACTATAAACCGATTTGTCTGCCGCAAAGCAGAATTAATAAAATAGGTCCGCAGATGCATAAGGAACCGGCGTTTGGATTCTTTCAGAAGGGGATACGGGAATTTGAAATCAGCCCGTCACCGCAGCTGGCCTCCTATCTGTTTGGATTCGCCTGCCACTTTATGCTGGACAGTACCTGTCACGGGTATGTGGGACGGTTTGAGAAGCAGACGGGAATCTCTCATGCGGAGATCGAGACAGAACTTGACCGTTATCTGATGATTGAGAGCGGTAAGGAGCCGAGGGTGTACCTTCCGGCAAGTGTCCTGGATGATTCAGAGGAAAACTGCAGAGTGATCGCGCGGATGTTTCCATCGGTGACACCAAAGCAGATCCACCGGGCACTGGAGGGGCAGAAGCTGTATGACAGGCTTCTGACCTGCAAGAATCCGATGAAAGAAAAGGTAGTACTTGGCGGTATGCATGTACTTGGATGTTATGATATTCTGGAAGGCCAGGTGATGCGAAAAAAAGCGAATCCTGCCTGCAGAGAGTCAACCACACGTCTGATGGAACTGTATCAGAAAGCACTGGATGAGACACCCGCTATTCTGGAGAATTTGTATCAGTGCCTGTATGGAACGGGAACGACGCTTTCCAGCCGTTTTCTAAGAGATTATCATTAAGGAAATCCATGAAAGAAGGAGGAATGTTTATGACAAATGAGAAGTTTATCGGTTTTACTATGGAGAAGACAAAGCATATTGCGCTGGTTGCTCATGACGGTAAAAAGAAAGAACTGGTGGAGTGGTGTGACCGGAACAAGGACGTGCTGAAGAACCATTTTCTGTGTGGTACGGGTACCACGGCGAAGCTGATCGCGGAGAAGACGGGGCTTCCGGTGAAGGGGTATTGCAGCGGTCCTCTTGGCGGAGATCAGCAGATAGGTTCACGGATCGTTGAGGGAGGCATTGATTTTCTGGTGTTTTTATGGGATCCGTTAGAGGCACAGCCACATGACCCGGATGTACGGGCACTGCTTCGTATCGCAGTGGTTTATGATATTCCGGTTGCGAATAATCTGGCTACGGCTGATTTTCTGCTGACGTCGAAATTTATGGATGAGACTTATGAGAGACGGGTGGAGAATTTTAATGTTACGATTCAGGAGAGAGTGAAGGCTTTCCAGAAATAAGAGATGAAGTCGCTGCTCGGACTGTTGGCTGCTTTGGCTACTCGGACGAAAGGGAGTGCAGGCAGGACGGGGACGGACAACCGCTGGTAACGCCAAAATAAACTAATCGTTAACTGCAACTAAGACTCTCGCGAGAGCGCTCGAGCCTAAGTTTCCGTAAACGATGGATTTTATTTTGGCTAAAAGCACCAGCATAAGGCTGTCCGTCCCCGTCCTGCCTGCGCTCCCTTTCTGAGCATTGGCTGGGGGAGAATAAGAATAGAGCGGGGAAAGCGATTGGATGAGAACAGATGATGAGTAAAAATGTTCTTAAACGATAAAAGATTCTGAAAATTTAAAAGAATAAAATAAATTATAAAAAAGTATTGACAAAATAAGAAAGAAGAGTTACTATATACTCAACAAAAGAAAAGAACGAAAACAAAACAAAAGAACCTACGAAAGAGAGGTACAGACCACCAGAAACTTAACGTAAAGTTCAAAGGCAACATCCCTCCAGATGTAATTTTCAAGAAAGGAAGGTACGGACCACCGAAAACCTAAAGTAACACCTCAAAAACAAATTTTAAGAAAGTCAGGTATAGTCCAATGAGAAAGTAAGGATTTATCCCATTAAAAAAGCAGGAGGTACAGACCACCAGAAAGTTTATGATTCATCTTATAATTTAAGAAAGAGAGGTTATCCAATGATAGAGCCTGCAATGTAAGGTGAGTATCGAATCGTAAAGAAGATTTCGGTACTCACTTTTTTGTGAGCGAAGGTCACAAAAAAGCCGAGACACACCCCGCAAATTCATGCGATCAGCATAAATTCTGTGCAGCGCGAAGGGTGTTACCGAGAATGGAGTGAACAATAATCTGGATGCCAGGTGAGTACGAGAAAACGTGATTTGTGCTTGAAAATCTGTGGTATATCGTATATACTTAATAGAGTCACACGGAAGTCCCAGAACTACTGCAAGAATATGAACGAACAGTAGTGGACCCGTGGAGTATAATTACCAATTGAGTTGAAGGAAGGTACAGTAATCATGGGATTATTAAAACAGTGGAGAGATGTTGCATACTCTCAGCAGGCAGATAAAGCAAAACTGCAGAAATTTTGGGCAGAATATTTTGTAATTGAAAAAGGAATCTACGAACAGCTGCTTTCCAATCCGGATGAAGTAGTACGTGGAACGGTAAAGGAACTGGCAGATAAATATAAAGTCAATGTAATGACAATGACAGGTTTCCTGGATGGTATCAATGACAGCCTGAAGGTTCAGAACCCGATCGAAGAGATGGAAGAAGATACCGAAGTAAATCTGGGATTTGATAAAGAGCTGCTTTACAAAAACATGGTAGATGCAAAAGCAGACTGGCTGTATGAACTGCCGATGTGGGATGAAATCTTTACACCGGAGAAGAAGAAAACTCTGTATATGGAACAGAAGAAATCCGGCACGATCATCAAAGGTGCAAAAGTTGGAAGAAATGATCCGTGTCCATGCGGAAGCGGAAAAAAATACAAATTCTGTTGCGGAAGATAATAAAAATGTAAAAGAGCGGGGAGAAAAGAAACTACCCGCTCTTTTCTCGTTTATGTGAATCGTTGGTGATAATCCGTGTCTGTAGGGAAAATGATGACCGCTGTGATAACGGAGAGCCATATATAGGAAAGATAGGAGAAATGTATGGGTATTATTACGAGCCTGTTAGGAATCGTATGTATTTTGTATTACATAGCAGGTGTCCGATATGCCGGCTATCGGGTGTCCGGATTGTGGATCTGGCTGGCAGCAGGTATTGGATGGATGGTATGGGGCGGTTGCCGGATCGGATGTGCAGTTGCCGGTGTTCCGTTCTTTGTACCGGGTGCATTGGTTGCGATTGTAAGAGTTTGTCTTCTGGCGGGGCTGGTACTGTTTTTTTATCTGGAACATCAAATCGGTACCGGAATGAAAGCAAAAGGAATTGAGAATCTGGATTATATTGTTGTTCTTGGATGCCAGGTGAAAGGAACAAAACCAAGCAAAGCATTAAAAGACCGGTTGGATACAGCAAAAGAATATATGCAGGCAAATCCGGAGACGATTGCGGTTTTATCGGGAGGGCAGGGAAAAATGGAGGAGATTTCAGAAGCAGAATGTATGAGACGATATCTGGAGAAAGCCGGAATCAGCAGGGAACGTCTGATCCTGGAACAAAGATCCACCACAACCAGACAGAATCTTCGATACAGCAGAAGATATATGGATTATCGACATGACGAGATTGGAATCATTACCAATAATTTTCATGTATACCGCAGTGTTCTTCTGGCAAGACGAAGTGGCTATCAGAGAGTATGTGGTATTGCCGCACCGTGTAAGAGTGTACTGCTGTACCATTATCTTGTGCGAGAAGCTTTTGCACTGGCAAGGGAAATGTTGCATAAAAGGTAACTATTCAGTAGCCACTGTCCCGCGAGGTGTTTTGACATGAATATGTCAAAATCCCGAGACATACAAGCCAAAATGCCATCACCGAAGGTGATGGCATTTTGGCTCGTAACTGTGAAGGTACTGAACAGTTACCATAAAAGATAAATATATATTAGGTGCAAAATAAAAAATAAACAAAATATATATAAATATATTGACGTACTCGGAAAAATGAGATAGAATCACTTTAACGTGGTAATATAAGAAAGAAATTCAGTGAAGAGAAGAAGTAGAAACAGTGTAAGCGTTTCCAGAGAACTGTCGGTGCTGAGAGACAGTAACCTTCCTGCTTTGAAGATCATCTCTGAGAAGGAAAGTCGAAAGAAGTATCGAATAGGCTTTCACGGGCGTTTCCCGTTACAGAAACCGCGTATGCTGGTGCGTTGTATTCGTGCTTGTTTCAAGGAGGAAACAGGGTGGTTGCGGAATAGTTTTATCCGTCCCTAGTTTGGGACGGATTTTTTTTATGTGAACAACGAGCCAAAGTCCGTGCTTGCACGAGACTTTGGCGACTGCCGCGATCACTTGAGAAACTCGCAGAGCGTGTTTCTCATAGTTGTCAAAAACACCTGAAAGAAAACGAAACCGACACGATACGGCTAGTCAAAAAACAAGGGAGGATGTGTAATGAAAACGTACAAAAAAATCATGAATGGCGTAGCTATGGTGGAAAAGCTGATTCTTGTCCTTGCTACGATCCTGATTGTGGTGCTTACTGTGGGTAATGTATTATCCCGTAAGCTCCTTCACCAGTCCTGGTCATTTACCGAAGAACTTGTCGTTGCGGTATTTGTACTGATCACACTGATGGCTGCAGCTTTGGCCGCACGTGACGGAGAACTGGTCAACCTGTCACTGATTCCGGACAGACTGTCTGTGAAAGGACAGAAAGTGCTGCTGACGATCAACACGGTTCTGAGTGTTGCATTTACCGCTGTACTGTTCAAATATGGTCTGGATAAAGTTATCACTCAGCTGGAGAACGGAAAGAGAACGTTCGTACTGAACTGGCCGGAATGGATCTTCTGGTCTTTCGTGCCGATCGGAGCAGCCTGCATGGTACTTCATATAATCGAGTATTTTGTTGATTATTGTGCAAAGAGTAAAAAAGATAAGGAGGAACAGGAAAAATGATAAGTGCAGTATTGTTTGTTTCGTTTTTTGTATTTCTGATCCTTGGTATTCCGATCGGAATCTGCCTTGGATTATCATCTATCTGCGCGATCCTGTACTCCGGTACTTCACTGACGATCGTGGCTACCAATATGTATTCCGGTATCAGCAAATTTCTGTTGCTGGCGATCCCGTTTTTCGTGTTGTCCGGTAATATCATGGCAAAAGCCGGTATTTCCAAACGTCTGATTCGTTTCGTGGATACCTGCGTGGGACATACCAGAGGCGGTATCGCGATCGTATGTGTTATCGTAGCCTGCTTCTTCGGAGCAATTTCCGGTTCCGGTCCGGCAACAGTTGCCGCATTGGGTATGGTACTGATCCCGGCGATGATCGAGCGTGGCGGATTTTCCGCACCGTTTTCTACGGCACTGATGGCAACTTCGAGTTCGATCGCGATCGTTATCCCGCCAAGTATCGCATTTGTTGTATATGCATCTATCACAGGTGTATCTATTGCGGATATGTTTACCGCAGGTATCGTTCCCGGTATCCTGATGGGTGTTGCTCTGGTGATCGTTGTTATGCTGGAGGCGAGAAAAAACAATATTCAGCCTACACAGAAAAAAGCAAGTGGCAAAGAACGCTGGGATGCGTTCAAGGATGCATTCTGGGGCTTCCTGATGCCGGTTATCATCCTTGGCGGTATCTATGGAAGTGTTTTCACACCGACTGAGGCAGCTGCCGTGTCTGTTGTGTACGGTCTGTTTGTGGGAATATTTATTTATAAAGATATCAAGATCAAAGACCTGTGGGAGCTGATGGTAGACTCTGCGAAGACAACCGGTGGTATCATGCTGATCGTGGCGAGTGCTTCCCTGTTCTCTTTCGTATGTACCAAATTCGGTATCGCACAGGCAGCTTCCGATCTGCTCGGAAGCGTAGCGCATAACCAGTTTGTATTCCTTCTGATCGTCAATGTGATCTTCCTGATCGCAGGATGCTTTATTGATGCAAACTCTGCAATGTACATCTTTATTCCGATCATGCTGCCGGTATGTAAGGCACTGGGATATGATGTCGTAGCATTTGGTATCGTGGCAACTGTCAACCTGGCCATCGGACAGGTAACTCCTCCGGTAGGTGTCAACCTGTTTGTTGCGATTTCTGTCAAACTGAAAAAAGGAATGGAAGTTACCATTCAGCAGATTTCCAAGGCCGTTATGCCGATGATCGGAGCGTCTGTGGTTGTACTGTTACTGATCACCTATATTCCCGGAATATCCACCTTCCTGCCGAAAGTGCTGGCCGGAGAAAATGGTGCTTACAGCGGAACGGTAACGGCTTCTTCTGACAGTGCAGATGATGCAAAAGACAGCACCGGTGGTTCCGGAGATTCTTATAATGACATCGCAGATTACAGTGATCTTGGCTGGGAAGAACAGACCTGGAACTTCACCTGTTCCACCACAGAAACCAGTACCTGGGCAGAGGGTGGAAGAAAATTCGGTGAACTGATGGAAAAGGCGACTGGAGGTAAAGTAAAAGTCAACGTTTACGCAGCAGACCAGCTGACCAACGGAAACCAGTCCGAAGGTATTCAGGCTCTGATGAACGGAGATCCGGTACAGATTTCCATGCACAGCAACCTGATCTATTCTGCTTTTGATCCGAGATTTAATGTGGTATCCTTACCTTTCCTGTTCGAATCTGTGGAAGATGCCGACGCAAAGCTTGACGGAGAGGCAGGAGAAAAACTGAAAGCAATCCTGGATGAATATGGACTGCATTGTATGGGGATTGCAGAAAACGGCTTCCGCCAGCTGACCAACAGCAGACAGGAAGTCAGATCCGTAGAAGATATGAAAAACCTGAAGATCCGTGTGGCAGGAAGTAACCTGTTGATGGAGTGCTATAAGAGATGGGGAGCAGATGCGACCAACATGAACTGGTCCGAAACTTATACGGCTCTGCAGCAGAAAACCGTAGAAGGACAGGAGAATCCGCTGCCGGCCATCGATGCAGCCAGTGTACAGGAAGTACAGCCATACTGCTCCCTGTGGAATGCAAACTATGATTGTCTGTTCTTCTGTATCAATGGTGATATCTATAATAGTCTGACACCGGAACAGCAGGAAGTTATTGACGAGTGCGGAAAACTGGCTACTGACTACGAACGTGAGATCAACCGCGCCGGAGACGACGAGATCATGAGCCGCTGGCAGAAAGAAAACGGTGTGACGATCACACAGAATGAAGATATGGACATCGACTCTTTCAAAAAGGCAGTAGACGGAATCGACGAGTGGTATCAGAAAGAACTGGAAGACCAGGGATACGATGATGCCAAAGAACTGATTGCTGCTTTCCAGTAAAAAGGGACATCAGACCAGGCAACATTGTCTGGAAGTAAAACAGATCCGGGAACCGATAAATGGTTTTCCGGATCTGTTTTTGCGTCCGACTATTCTCATATTAAAAAAATATGCTATAATGGGCGTTAGAGCGTGAACAAACGAGGTGACAAATATGAAAAAACAGGAAGAAATACTTGCAGATCCCGTGGAAAAACTGAAACTGTTACTGGAACAGGGGGAATTTGAGCTTCTGGAAGAAAAGACAGAGGGAAGAATCTCTTATCGACTGATCTATCTGATGAATGATGCTGTGGAAAGTTTTCTTGTTCTTAAAAACTGTCGGATGACCGGAGAATATCTGGCAGATTATGAAGGTAAGATTGAAACGGAACTGCGGGAATATAAAGAAGAAAATGTGAAATCAGAAACAGGGTTCGGAAACCATTCTGAAAAAAATAAATATATCCTTGTGGTGCATCAGGGTGATTCGGTATGCACTCTGATGTTTACCGGTCTGGAAGAAGAAGTTCACCTGTATAATTATGGAACAATCGGTCATTTCTGGGTAAAGAGATATGAATATCTGCGTCAGCTGGAGTATACGTTTGCCATTATACGTGACAAACGGGAGTATCTTGGAGAAAGATATTGTAACAGACGGGAGCAGAAACTGGCAGCTCTGGCGGATTTTCCACCGTTGAATTATACCTGTTATCCGGCAATCAGCAAAGAATATCTCGTGGAGAGAGAAAATGCCTGGAAACCAGCCGGACAGGCTTTGTCCGTTATGGAAGAACTGCTGAAGGAAACCGGTGATAAACAGCTGTTGAGACTGGTGCGTCTGTATGCAATGTTCCCGGTGAAAATACTGGCAAGATATATAGCCATGCAGCTTCACAGAACAAAACACAGAAAAGTGGTGCAGCTTTTGCAACAGCAGGTACGACAGGCGGCAAAATACTATCCGGAACGAAAATTTTCAGGAAAAGAAGAAAAAAAGTTTCGGGAGCAGAGAAAACGGGCGCAGGACTGTGCAAGAGAATGGGAAGAAAAAGGATACCGGGTGGATATCTTCCGGGAAGAACCGTTTACGGTATCGAGAGATTCTGTTGAAGGAAAATATTATGTGATGATATGGAAAAAAGGTTTCCGGAATCAGAAAGTGAAAATAGAGGAGATTCTGTAAAACAGGTACGGAAGAATGGATATGACGTAACTATTCAGTAGTCACTGTACCGCGAGGTGTTTTGGCATGAATATGCCAAAATCCCGAGACATACAAGCCAAAATGCCATCACCGAAGGTGATTTTAAATGCATTTTGGCTCGTAACTGTGAAGGTACTGAACAGTTACGATATAACAAAACAACGACAAAAATAACAGACAGAGGATACAGAAGCAAAGAAAGGGAAAAAATATGAGTTACGCAGTAGTTACACTGAAAAAAGGAGAGGGACGTACACTGAAAGCAGGCGGGGCCTGGATATTTGATAATGAGATCGAGAGTATCACCGGAGGATTTGACAACGGTTCAATTGTGCTGGTACACGACTTTGATGGCTATCCCATGGGACGGGGATTCATCAATCAGAATTCCAAGATCAGAGTTCGAATGATGACCAGAAACATTCATCAGGAGATTGACGAATCATTTTTAAGGATGCGTGTAAAAAATGCATGGGAATACCGAAAAACTATAGTGGATACCTCATCCTGTCGTCTGATCTTCGGCGAAGCAGATTTTCTTCCCGGACTGACCGTGGACAAATACGAGGATGTGCTGGTGGTGGAGTGTCTGGCACTGGGCATGGAAGCATTCAAAGAAACCATCGTGAAACTGTTAAAAGAAGTACTGGCGGAAGATGGCGTGACCATCCGCGGCGTATATGAGCGGAGTGATGCCAACGAGCGGAAAAAAGAAGGACTTCCGAAGGTCAAAGGATGGATCGGCGAGCCGTATAAGACGGAAGTGGAGATTGTGGAAAATGGAGTGCATTATCTGGTGGATGTGGAAAACGGCCAGAAAACCGGATTTTTCCTGGATCAGAAATACAACCGTCTGGCGATGCAGCGCATCTGTAAAGGAAAACGGGTGCTGGATTGTTTTACCCATATGGGAACATTCGCCCTGAACGCCGGAATCGCCGGAGCCGCAGAAGTAACCGGACTGGATATCTCGGAGTATGCCGTTTCCCAAGCAACGGAAAATGCGTATAGCAA
>OBHX01003645.1_pt1 | contig 10782 bp, 15 predicted proteins | sample 1519331 | NCBI WGS metagenome assembly OBHX01 (sample SAMEA2602897, study PRJEB22501) | metagenome
TACCGCCCTCGCCATTGTGAAGATTCCCTTTCCCTTTGGTACATTCGCATCCACAATTTTTTCCAACGGCATAAATGATGTGTTTTTATATCCTCCTGTGAAACTTTCTCCGTACAGGGCCGGATCCACATACTCGGCTTCATCAAGCGGATTGCAAAGCAGATACAGTGTTCCGATTGTTCTTTTTCCTTCCTTGCACAGGGTTTTTCTTACTCCTGCAAGACCCTTCGGGCTAAATTTCGTCACAGTATTCAAAACCGTTTTTGCTGCTGCAGTTCCGTCCGACTTGAAGCTTTCGATTTTATTCATAATTCCGACTGGTCCTGTTTTTCCGTTTCCTGTCAGGTAACCACTAACCAGTCCGTCCTGCATTGCTTCCGCAAGAATCGCTGTAAAATATTTGTCCACGAATGGAAGTGCAAGATCCTGAATTGCTTTCGGGATCACCAGGAATACGGTCATTTTTTTCACATCCAGCGGCAGCATCTCAAATCCTGCGCTCAGTTCTCCCTTGATTGCGTCAGTCAAATCTCCCCACACAGCCGTTCCGGAATGGCTGCCGATCAGCCATTTTTTCACATTGGCCGGCGCGAAATTTACCAGGCTCAGAATTTTACTTGCTTTTTTCACATCATCCAGTGTTCTGTCGATGATTTCATCCGGAATGATGTCGATCTGCTTCGCAGTGATCGCCTGTTTTACATCTTTCAGTCCTTCATAGAACTGTTTTTCCTTGTCCGACAGGCTGTGAAGATTCAGACGTTTTCTGTACTCTTCATCATGTGCCGCGCGGGCGTTCTGCTCCACGAGCTGATTGATGAGTCCTTTGTTTTTCTCCTCTACGATCATAGCGGCAGCCTGGTAGATCGCCTCTACCTTATCGTCTGCCTCTTCCATCATCTTCATTACTTTCTGTTTCAGCTCTTTATCTGTGATTTTGTCGATGTTCATTCTTTTTCTCCTTTCCGAAAGAAAGCGTCAAATCCGCTTTTCTGTTTTTGCGCCGGCGCAACAGCCCGCATGAACTTTTTAACCTCCGCATCCATGAATGTGCGATTGTTCAGCTGTTTGATCAGCTGTTCATTTTCTGCGAGAAGCTGTTCTGTCCGCGACTCCTCCTTCTGCTCCACGCCGATTTTATCAATCAGTCCGCACTCCAAGGCTTTCTGCGGCGTGAGCACGGTCTCTGCATCCATCATGGCTCTCAGTTCTGCCTCATCGATGGTCGCACGGCGCATCATCAGCTGCACACAGGATTCCATACACACGTCCAGCTTGTCCGCCTCTTCCCGGAGCTGTTTTGCATTTCCTGTGACGCTGGCCCACATGTTGTGGATAATCGCGCTTGTGCCGTACCCCATGATTCGCTCATCGCACCCCTGCAGAATTGTAAACGCGATTGAATGGCATACGCCGTCCACGATTCCCACTTTGTGTGCCTTGCTCTCCTGCAGCAGGTTGTAGATGGCCGTTCCTTCCGAAACCGATCCGCCGTAGGAATTAATATGCAGTTCAATTTCTTCCCCATCCGGCACCGCTTCCAGGAGCTTCTGGAAATGTGCCGCGGATGTCTCCGACTCGTCATAGTCCCAGGTTTCCCAGTTCCACTCTCCATATTTCGAGATATCGTCATACAGAAAGATCTTGTGCACGTTGCCATCCACCTGCTGGCAGTAATGCATCTCTTTTCTTTTCATGGCTTTCTCCTTCCCTTGTTATTTGCTGTTTCACCCATCAGCTGGGAGATTTACTCTGTGTTTCCCGTGACCGCGCTTTCGTCCGCGGTATAGTTCTTTGTCACCATACGGCTTCGGCTGAATTCTGTATTCAGTGCTTCCCAGCCGATGGATTCCCGCAGCTCATCCAGGTTGAAGCCGATGCTCCGCAGGGTACTCATGCCGGTTGCGCACTCGATCAGGTCGCGGTGCTTGAATCTTGACAGATCCACCCAAATTTTCTCGTCTTTTTCATAACTTTCTTTTCCGACAAGTTTTGCGTTGAATGAATCGTTCAGAATTTCGGCAATCGGTGAAACTGCGTAGGTGATGAACTCGTTTGTGCTGTCCGCTTTTTCTGTGATTTCTCCCAGGAATACCGCCATTGGGATGTTAAATGCCATTGCGGTGTCCTTAAAAATTTCTTTCGCAAACTTTACAACGTCCTCACTTGCCCCTCCGGCCTTAATTTCAATTTGGTTGATATCAATTCCGGCGCTCGTGATGATAGTTGACGGTTCATCACTCAGCAACGTCTCCTGCAGCTTCTCTTTGTATTGATCTTTTGTCAGCGTTTTCACGTTTCCATTCTCATCTTTTGTCGCAATGATGGAATTTGTCGCGTCAAAATGGAGCTTGAATTTCGGCGTATTAACATACGTCTGCATCGTGCAGACCGCGTTCGCCAGCTTATTGTACTTTTTCGCAATATTCCCAAGGTGTGCACTGAGCCGGTCATTTCGCAGCCGCAAGTGCAGCACCTGATCCGCCGTCAGGTACATGTCCAGCGTCATCGTTCTTCCGTTGCAGCTGATCGTGATATCGCTGTAGATCTGCGGTAAGATTACACTGTCATTCAGTGTCCAGGAATCCGCAAGAAAGTATTGCTCACCCACTCTGCAGATTAACGCTTCCTTTTTCGTCAGCAGTTTGTGGATCGCCGCACGCCAGAAATCCGTTCCGGTTTCATTGGCATTCGGCCGCACATTCAGCCGCCAATAGACGTCATCTTTTGCCCGTCTTGTTCCTTTTTTGTCTTTCCTCTGGACTACAATTTCCGATTTTGCAATCGCATCCGCAATCATGCCAATTGCTTTCTCTTTTGCGAACTCATACAACTGCAGCTGCTGTGTGGTCGATGTTATGATTTCAAGCAGAGATTCTTCTTTTTCTGCTCGTTTAAAAAGCCAATCAAACATAAAAAACCTGCTCCTTTATTTCATCTTTCGAAAACATCGCCGCCACGAAAGCCATAAATCCATCGTTTTTTCTCAACTTCGGTTCTATTTTTCCGTACATCTTGTTTCCGTACTTGTCCGTACTCACTTTCGTGTTGTTGGTGTACCATCGCATGATGGAGGACGGACCATAATTTATTTTTCCTTCTGCAAACAGCCTTTCAATCTCCGGAGCAATGATGGCACACGCCGATCCGATTCTTCGCACCAGTCTTACCAGTCCCGCCGGATTCTGTTTGCTTTCGATCGTTATTCCAGCTTCTTCGAATTTTGTTTTGAACATCTGGTAGCGGTAGGTGTCCATTGTGATCTTCTGCACAACATATTCATTCATCTTCTCAACACACCATCGAATGATGGCGTCAATCGGGATCGTCGGACCATCCACCACCTCAAAGTCCTCAAATTCCGGCTGTCCGAAATTGTTCAGCGGGAATTTGATTTTTTCCAGAAATGGCGAATCTTTGCAGATCCATGTGTGTTGCCTCCATATGAACTCCTCACCGTCCTGTGTCAGCACTCCGGCCGACGCAAAATCTCGAATATCGGCATAGTCCAACGCCAGAATCGCAAGCTTTCCTTTCGTGTCTGCAGTTCTTCTCGGCGTTTTCCGCTCGATATCGTCATAGCAGCACCGCAGAATGTTTTCCCACGACGTTACGGTCTCTTCTTCATTCCGCGCCGGCAAATTGAAACGTTTTGTCATCAGCTCCGGAAGTTTACTCGGAAGCTTCTGTGCTTCCAGATAATCTTTCATGATCTGCGTTGCCAAAATTGGCATATATTCCAGCGACGGATTGGCCTTGTGCCAGGCTTCCGGAAGATCTTTTTCTTCTTTCGCATCCAGCTTGCAGACGAACGGAAAATATCCGAGCGGATTTTCACCCGTCCTCAGAATCTCTTCTATCATCGTCAGAATTTCATCCAGCGGGCCATCCCTTACATATCCGTTTGTGGTGATGATAAATTCCCGCGGATGCTTTACTTTTCCAAGTGCGCTTTCGAACACATTGATCTGCTCGTAATTCTCGTAGGCGTGTATCTCATTCAAAATCAGGCATCCAGGCCGTTTTCCATCTTTTGTCTCTGCCCGGCTCGTGTTGTATTTCAACTCCGATCCGGTCTTGAGATTCGTGATCAGCTCTTTTGTGACGCTGAATTTTCCCTTGAACTTTTTCTTTTTGCATACGTTGTAAGCAACCTTGAAAGTTTCGTTCGCCTGATCTTCCGAATTCGCCACGATTTCCACATGATAATTTTCAACGCCATACAATGGAGTTTGAAAAAAATTCGCCAATGGTACGATAAATCCATCCTTCCCATTTCCTCTGCCCATCATCACGATGAATTTTTGAAATAGCGGCATATCGCTCACGTACATAAATGCGAACGCATAGATAAATTTCTGATACGGAAAAAGCGGATAATAATTATTCTCGCAATACTGCAGACATTTTCTGTAGGTTTCTTCGTCAAAAAAAACATCGTCTCTCTTCAACGTTTGGAGTACGATGTTCTTGATCAGCAGCTGTCTTTCTTTGTTGATCCATTCCGGATGGGCTTTCGCGTAGGCAAGATAGTCGTCAATTTCTTTACAGGTAACCATCTGCCTCGGACTCATTCGAGATCTGGTCTCTCAGACCAAGATCACTCAAAATTTTTAACATAATCGCCGTGGTTTTCTGCAGATTTTGCACAGATTCATTTGTTTTTTCCACCATAATTCCGTTCCCATTCATGGCTTCATAACGGATTCCACGCTTTTTGATATCCTGGATCAGATCCTTTTTCAACTTCCAGTAATGCATATAATCTTCTACCAGATCTCCGTAAAAATCCGCTGTTTTTCCCTGTAATCTCAACTGCTCCAGCAGCGACTCCTTAACATCTTTCTGTGACATCTGCTCACCACCCTTCTGTTTTTTTCCACTTCACCCGAACCGGTTACCCCCACCCCTTTCACGCGAGAATCTGAAAAATCTGAACAGTCATGCCCCTTCCTACCCGTTCTACCCCGGCCAAAAATCGCCGAGAATTACCCCGGGGGGATGGTCACCACTGCTCCGGCGCGATCACTCGGCGTTTCGGAATGAATTTCCGTTCGACATGTCTGCCATGCCGCTCATTGTGGCACTGTGTGCACAGGCTCACCAGGTTCTCATCATCCAGCGCCAGCTCCGGATGCTCTTTCAGCTCCATGATATGATGGACCTGTGTTGCCCTCCGGATCTTTGCATCCATCGCCGGCAGCCTCACATCTTTTTCTTTTGCTTCCTGCAGTCTCTTTCTGCAGTCCTGGCATTCGTACTGATCTCTTCGCAGAATGGCCAGGCGTTTGTGTTTCCACTTTTCGGAATTGTAGAATTCCTTTGCTTCTTTATCTGTCATGTTTCCCCCATAAGAAAATCCCCACATTTCTGCAGGGATTTTCTTCGACAAGGTGTGATCGATTTTTGAACTGGAAGAGAACCGGTTTTCCTTTTCCCGTTTCTCTTCTTTTACACTATATCACATATACCGTGTATCATTCTATTTCATTTTGAAGTTCGCCAACGCCTTCCCATGGATTCTATGTACCTGCGCCCATCCGTATCCCATCCGCTCGGCAATCTGCTCCCACCGGAGCCAATGGATGTATCGTAATCTTAACACCGTCTTTTCTGTCTCATCCTGCATCTGTTCGATTTTCTGCGTAATCTCTCTCCGGATACTGATCCGCTTCTCCATCTGTTCTTTCAGATCCGCCAGCAATCCATCCAACTGCGCCGCATATTCCGACAGATCTCCACAACTGCTCCCGTGCGGCATCCCGTCCTGAATCAGCATGGGGTACATCTTATCCATTCTCAGCTCATCAATCTCCTGCTGGATCGCCTTTTCCGCAAGCACTGCACTGTGATATCTTTTGAGATATTCCTTTTTCTTTTCGTTCTCATCTCTGTTCTGCTCCATCGGTCTCACCTCCTCTTACCATTTGGCTTTTACCACAATCTTATTAGCTTCACTTCCGGAACCGGCACGTCTTTTTCTCGTAATTTGTCACTGATCATTTTTAATGTTTTTGCCTGCTCCCATACATACGCATATCCGAACCGGTTATCATCCGTGTACCGCCACGCACTATCTCTCGTTATTCCTATTGTTTCTTTTTCGTTAATCAATATTTTGATTACATTTGCCAGTGTTTTTCCCGTTCTTCTCCCTTCGACCGGCCACGCAGGAATCTCTGATAATGCGTACTGTTTCTGTCTCTGATCAAGCTTAATATCCAGCGCCGCCTGTATCAGTTTCAACATAGCCAGCTTTCTTCTCCATTCATCTACGTCATCCAGCCTCAGCAGCATTTCCCGGACTATATCTTTCATTCTTTCTTCCGTTCCACCTTCTTCTGTGCAAAATCCCCTTTCTGTTTTCTGTTTTGTTTTCGTATTTTCAAGCGTCAATACCATGCTTTCCTGCTCCCTCCATGATGTTCTCAACTCCGCAGATATTTCCGGCTTATCTACAATTTCTTTCTGAATCACTTCCCAAATTCCCATAGTCCATATTCCTTTCTATTTTTGTATGCTCATTGCAGCTTGAATCATCTGCATTGCCAAAATAAAATCCAACATTCCTAGGATCTGATCTTCTTTTGACGGAACGTATTCCTTATTTCCGTCACGATCCGCAATCGTCACAGTCCTTTTTAATCCCAAACCCACTTCTACTACCGCAAAAATTATCATAAGCGTTTTTGCAACTGCTCGCATCTTATTCCTCCCACTTCAGTCGTTGACCGCAGTACGGACAGTAGTTCTGAGTCTCAAATACATCACATCCGCAGTTTTCGCACTCGTAAGCCGTAATTCCGTTCCAATCCTGCATTTCCTTCGGTTCCGTCGGAGTATTCTTTTCTGCTGCTTTTGCTGCCTGATCCGGATTCATGCCTGAATCCTCGTAGTCTTTCAATTTGCACAGAGCACCGTAGATCTTTTCGCTTACCGTTTTTGTGATTTTATGCCCAGTCCGAAGCTGCTCCCAACTTACACCTCTCAGGTGCCATAATCCTGTTTTACTCTTTTCTGTTAACCTTACCATGTTTCTCACTCCATTCTCTTAAGTATTCCATCTGTTCTTCATCCTCCCGCGGATCCTTTGCGTGTTCTGGCCGGTTCAGCAACCACGCGGCGCCGCCTACCATAACCGCGCACAGCGCCAAAATTCCAATAATCGTTTCCATTTCCCCTTATCCTTTCTTCAAAATTTCAATCCTTACCCGATCCCATTCTTCCATCAGTTCCGGCGGATAATTATTTCCCTTTTCAACATTCCTTTTCCTTCTGCATATTCCGTTATCTCTTGCTACTCTTCTAACTGTAGTTTCTGTCACTCCGGTTCTTGCCGTGATTGCTTTGTATTTTTCCCCTTTCTGCAACATTTCCAGAATCAAGTTTTCCATTTCTTCCGGTATTCTTTTCATTCTCTTCTCCTTCCCGGCAGTGTTCGCATTTCCGTCTCGAGCTTACCAATGTCCCTTTTATTTTGTGCGCTTTTGGGCATCCCGGATCAACATACACTGCGTATGTTCCTACGCTCTGCACGTGCTTACATTTTTCGTAATCTTCCATTTTTTCTTCCTCACAGATAATTTTTCCCGAAGATCTCCCGGAAACTTAATTCCGGGAAATTCTCTTCGAATGCTTTCTGCCCTTCCGCCTGCAGATATCGGTTCGCTTCTCCTGCCGGATCCTGATGCACTGCTCTGGCGGATGTCCGGTGACATTCCGGGCAGATGTAGACTTTCAGGCCATATTCCTCTGACAGATGCCGATTCGGGCCGCCGAAGATATGGTGTTCTTCTAACACCTGTTTCCAGCTATAATCCCCCCCTCTGGCGCAGAGGTAGCAAATCCGGCTCTCCTTGTTCTGCAGCAGGCTCTCTCTGTGCTTCTTTCTCTTCTTTCTCGTCTGCGGTTTCGGAAATAACATTTTTCTCTCTCCTCTCTGTTACCGGAACGGAATTTCATCTTCAACGCCCTCTGGAATATTCATAAATCCATTGTCATCCGTCTCCGGTTCTGTCTTTCTCTTTGGCGGTCTGGCCGCGCTCGCTCCCTTGCTCTCTACGAACTCCTGCTCCTCTACAACCACGTCTGTCGTGTAGACCTTCTGCCCGTCCCGATTGGTGTAGCTTCCGGTCTGAATCCGTCCGGTGATGGCGATCTTGATTCCCTGCTGCAGATATTTCTCTGCAAATTCCGCCTGCCGTCCAAACGCTACGCATCCGATGAAGTCCGCAGTCGCTCCTCCCTCTTTTTGAAATCGGCGATCCACTGCCAGCGTATAGCGCGCCACCGCACTCTGCTCCGGTCCCTGTGTCCAGCGGACGTCCGGATCTCTGGTTAATCTTCCCATCAGCATCACTTTATTCATTTCTTTTCCCCTTTCTTTATTACCTTTGTATTTTTGATCCGGAACGCTCTTTGCGCTCCCGGCTCCGCATCTGTCTCAAGGATTCCATCATCCAAGAACTCATCCATGTGCCTTTTCACTGTCGTTGTGGATATGCTCAAATCGTCCGCTATCTCTTTTATATTCGGCGCATACACATGTTTTTCTATGTACTTCACAATGTATCGATATATTTCTTCTTTGATCGCCATGCCTTCTTTTCTAGTATTCATTTGCTTTCTCCACTTCATATCCCCTCTCATCGACCTTTTCTTTCAGCCACTCGTAGAGTTTTTCTTCGTTTCCCAGGGCTTCCGCCGTCAGATTCTTATGCAGGTACTCAGCCGTTCCCCACGTGGCCAGCGTATCCAGATATTCTTTTCGTTGCATCGTCTTTCCGACAACTTCAATGCTTTCTGTCCCCTGATAGTCTGCTGGAAGATTCATCTGCCCTGGTAGCTGCTCTTCCTGGACATTTTCCGGTTCAGCTTTTACATTCTGCATTTCATTTGGCTCGTTTTCCGTTTCAATTTGTGTATCTTCCGTTTCTTTTTGTACGATTTCCGGCTCACTGGATACTTTTTCTTCCACTTTCTGCGCATCTTCTAATTGTACTGTCCCAGATTTCTCTTCTTCCGTACTTTGGAACACTTCTTTTTCTTGTTCTCCTGACTCTTCCGAAATCGTCTCCGACTCTGTATTTACAATGGTTTCCGGCATTTCAGATTGCGCCGGCGCAATTGGCGTTGTCTCAGTTTTCTCCTTCAACTGTGTTTTGGGATGAACATCTTCCGGCGGCTGCACCTCTGCTTTCATTGCCTCCTGCTCCACCACTGTCTCCTCATGCTTCTTCTCGAGGATTTTCTTCGAGATCTCAAAGAACTTATCCCAGCTCATCGGCCGCGGTGTCTGTCCAAATTGCTTGATTTGAAGATTCTGTTCATACATCGCAGCAAAGAACATCCCCATCCGAAAGGTTCGCGTTCCAGACGGATTAACAATCTCAGCCATTTTTCCGATATTCCATTCTGCATATGCTGCACTCTGCTCCAGCTTCTTCATCGTCTCCGGATTTATTTCATAAAACTTCTGCACCAATTTTTCAATCGAGTCCGCCTGCTCCGCATCCGGCTCCGACTTGTTAAACCGTTTCAGCTCCCGAATATCCTCTCTGGATGTTTCTGGGCTGATCATCTGCCGATCACTTTCCGGCAGCTTCAGCATTTCCTCCAGCTGGCTTCTTCCCATATCGGCGTATTCCGGCCGGAGATGTTCAGAGTAGCCATCAACGGAATACTCTTTGTTGATGCTCATAAACCGGCTAGTTATAGACGGTCCCAGGCCGTATTCCGCCTGGGCAAATTCCGCTATGCTTTTGTAACCGTCCTGTTCATAGAGCTTCTGATCATCAATCTGTCTCAAAGCGTATCCAATCCGGACAAAGCTCTGTTTCACTCCCAGGAGTTCCTGTTTCAATTTCTGTTTCATCTGTACCCAGTCATCCAGGGTCAACTGCACATATTCCATATTTTCCTCCTTACGCTATGGCTGCCGGCTGTACACGGATCCGCACCTTCTGCTGATCCTGCTGTACACTCCGTTTAAATTTATTCAAAATCCTGTTGACCGCTTTAATGTCTGGCTTGCGGTCAAATTCCGAATAATATTGCAGGATCTCATCATCAGCCATATCAATTTCTATCGTGTAATATGGCTGTTTCAGGTCTTCCTTTTTCCGAAGAAACAGGATCCAGCTCTTACCTTCTGCCATTTTTTTCATGTAATGATCATCTCTGCCTACACAGTGATGAAGTTTCCGGCCTTCCGTCATCAGCTCTTTACATGTTCCGGCAGGAATAATCATGTACTTTTTATCCTCCCAGAAATATTTTTTCACGTCCGGCAAACGCTTTTGGATCTGCTGATCCAGATCTGCATACTTTTTCAGTCGTTCTGAATCTTCCTCTTTGTTTCCTAACTCAACCAGATAATCGTGACGGGCTTTCAAATCTTTCGGGAGTCTTACGATATCATCTGTCGTATCGTACCCCGCCTCTTTCGCCATTCGAAGATAATCTTGCCAGGTTGTTGTCAACTGCTTTGGCACTATTTTTTGCTTTCGCATATAATTAACCATTCTGTTCACGCTTCTCAGTTCCACAAGGATTTCCTCACATTCAATTGGTCCGATATCCATTTTCGTTAAATATTCCAGTGACTCCTGAGAAATTTTAATCTCTTTTTCTTCTTCATACTGCAGCCACTCCAGAGTACACAGGCCGCCATCCAACTGCTTCATTCTACTGACTCTGTTTCCATCCAGCTGCAGCGCATCCCGCAAATTGTTCGCGGTTGTGCATATCACTTTATCCGGCTCTCTCCACCTTCCATACACA